>Ga0137430_1000091_pt1 | contig 25206 bp, 20 predicted proteins | sample EasRivERMZT754_2_FD_104651 | JGI IMG/M metagenome (GOLD analysis project Ga0137430, IMG submission 104651) | Soil microbial communities from meander-bound floodplain in the East River, Colorado, USA - East River MetaG ERMZT754_2 | ecosystem: Environmental > Terrestrial > Soil > Floodplain ...
CCAATAACGACGCGGACAGCGCTTCAGCTCTTTTGCCCGCGTATGCCCTATGATGATAGGATCAGGCATTGTTTGCTCCTTTCGGGAAAGCAACGCCTGGATCAACCCCTGCCGCATTCACAACCGCCACAAACACCCCTATTCTGGCCTGACTGTCGCCATTCAGAACGTGATTGATGATTTTCCGGGAGAACCCCGTTTGTTTCACTAATCGCACAACCGGGATATTCCGATCAACGATTATGGCTGTCTTAAGCGCTTTATGGTCGTAATTCACGACGCCATTACTCCCTGTTTTGTGTTACAAGATAATAACAACGTGGCCGTGATTTATCCAATTTAGTCAACATTATTTTTGAAAAACAAAACGGGGCGCAACCGGAGCATGGTCACGCCCCGTCCAAGGGGTTAGTCGGTGTTAATTGAGAGTATTTAGTCTGATTCGGTGGATGACCCGTCAGGCAGGATCGCCGCGCATGTTGTGAACGTCGCTCGAAGCGCTTTCATTACGACGCCGCGCCCGTCAAACCCTGATACGGCCTTGTATGCCGAATGAGTCAGCGGGAAGATTGCCAACGTTTCGCCATCAAAATGGGTTGCGAATTCCTCATTCCGACGCTTAGCCACCCCCGCATTGGCAGCGAGTCGAGCCTTGAAAACAGGGGAAATGTTCCGCCAGGTGTCCATTGCGCCGTTGGTCGTGAACACCAACCCTTTGATGTCGTATTCCTTGTCGACACCCTCATATCCCCAGTCGTCGTTCCACCACCAGCTTTTGCGCAATGCAACGCCAACCCCATCATCGTCATCTTCGTCAGCCTGATCAAACTTGACCGCAAACGCAAACGTTTCTTCAATGTCGTCACGGGGAGCCGTATAAGGTTGCGTCCCTTGCACCAACTGTACCAGGTGCTCGGTTAAGTTAGTGTTGGCTGTGTACGTAATGTACATCCCTTGTGGGTTCTCCTGAATCTGTGCCGATCCAGGTTCAAGCCGATTGTCGCCAAGATGAATCGGTGTCTTTTCTTTTCTGATCGTCGTGGGCATCATTACGCTGAGTCCTTGGGCGCTTTTCGCCCGGTCATTGTTGCTTCGCCGGTTTGTTTGTTGTCAATCCAACGACCGCCCATAATTGACGCCATCCACGCGCCGACCAGAGGCATAATTGAATACATCATAGTCGCGTAATTTTCCATGCGTTCAGGTAGGAAACCGTGACACACGACACCGTACACGACCAAAAACAGAACCAGCATATTGCACAGATCTTTCGCACGCACACCAAACATAACGTATTACGCCTTTTTCTTGGGTTTGATTTTGTCCCCAGCCATTTCAGTCAATTTATTCTGTGTCTGTGGGTCAAGATAGCCGGTTAACGGCAGGTTTTGTGACTGTTGGAACGCCGCCAGCGCCTTCAATGTTTTCGCCCCGATCAATCCGTCAATCCGACCTGGATCGAATTTCAGCGCTGTCAACGCCAATTGCATATCCCATGCTGACATCAGGCCAGCAGGTAGAAACCACGTCACCCGATTAGGGGCAAAGTGGCGCGGTAAGAGGATATTTGCGCCCGCCGATGTCCCCGGGTCATGAATCCGCCCCTGATTGCCCATCAACAACACGTAATGGAACCCACCATCATTTTTCTGAACGCGCAGCAACCCCGGTCGTCCGGTGCGGAAGTGCAAACTAGACAGGCTGCGCCCCGCCATATCCACAAATTCGACGTTGCCTAATTTGCCGCCCATCGAATTGATACCAGACGCGATTTTCGCCCACACCACTGAATCACCCTGATACCCGCGATTCTTGTCCAAGTACGAATCCAAATCGGTTGGTTTCACGATGACAGGCGGCTTCCCTTCCAAACGTGCCAGCTCGGATAGATAACCCGACGCGAACATTGCCGATGCGGTTACGGCGCACCCGGCACGTTTGAATGATAGGTCACGCCCAAGCATTACTTTCGCCCAACGTGGGTCAGCCTGTGAAAAGTGGGGATACAATTCTAACATGATTTTGCTCCGTTATTACAACAACCGCTCAACCAACAGGGCCGAAACCCCGCCGCCCATCAGAATCCACCCCGCGACCTTAGCGACAAGCACGACGAATTCCTTCCGGCGCTTGGACCTGTCTTCAACCGCGTATTTTTCCATTTCACGAACATGCTGTTTATCACGTTCGAGTGAATCCAGAATCGATCTAACTATGATCTCCTGCGCCTCAAACGTCGCCTTGAATTGCGTCACGTTCTCGACGATTCCGCCAACTGCGCCGCGAATATCGGCCAATTGCTCTCGTGTGGCTACCTGACCCGCTAAATCGCGGAATGCGTCGGCTAATTTTGTCAGCGCCACCGTCTGCTCGCCCATTTGCGTGAAAGTCTGGCGCAGGAACCCCAGGATTTGCTCCCCGCTCAATACTACATCTTTCACTAATGGCCTCCGAAATAGATTGCGTTGCACTTCGATGTGCAACGATGATCCAGCCGCAAACATATTCGAGGTAGGTCATTAAACGAACACCGCTCGGATCTTCGTCTAACTGACGATTGATAACCTCGGGCGATACCATCGCATTTACAACCACGGAAACATCCGAGCCGTGTGCCATCCGCGTATCGAACATGATGGGCTCCCTATTTGCAACCCGGCTTGCAAATTATGGGTGTCTGTTAAATAGTATCCGGATAAGGTTGGCAACCCCTTCATATCCGCCGATTGCGGTCACAGCCCCACCTACACCGTTCATAATCACGGTTTCCCACGGGAGATCAGGATCGCCGACAAAACGATATGCGACGGCAGCGCCCACCGCAACACCGACAGTCATCACATTGGTGGTCATGCCGTACCAAGGTTTTTCAGTCACATTTTTCAGAAAAACACGCTTGATAACTTCAATTGTAGCGATTGTGAACGCTGCCACACCGCCGATGGTTGCTAAATCAATGACTTCTGGCATAGCTGAATTTCACCTTTAATGTTCGTTCAGGCACCTCAATAGGTGCCCCGGTTGCTAATGACGCTGAAATATACCCGTGACGTTTAAGCGATTCGCGGATTACATCCCGCGCCGCTGTGAACCCGACCGACAACAATCGGCGCATGTCTGCTGACAATTTGCCTTTGTTCTGTGCGTCGTTCAATTTTTCCGTCGGGATGTAACTCAAAATAGTATTTACAAGCATTTGCATTAGTCGAATATCGCTGTCTGATACAGGAAATTTGTCCCATAAATTAAACTTGTCGAACCAACCTTCAAGATCTTTAATCTGCGGGTCTTCGCCCTGAACAATGGGTATCAGCGCGAAATCCATCGATTCAGCAATAGCCGACCACACAATGAACGCACGCTGTTTGTCTGACGCTTCAAGGGATCGGTCAACCGCTGGAACCAACAGGGCATAGACCCCGGTCTCAACCAACATTTCAATGTTTTTCGGACTCAACAGCCCGCCCGTCCCACAGGACGCGAATGTCATTGGTAAAATCAACAAAACCAATGCCATCATAAGTGACATAATCGATCTGCGCATTTTGCCCTCCGGCATCGATAGAATAACTGCGTTCCAGCTCGACGCCAACCCCCATTATGCGCTGCGCTTTTGCACCTGGAAAAGATTCGCTCGTGCATGGGTGTCACCGATAAACAGATCAAATGCCTGAAGCCCGTCGTGGCGGGTTGCAATTTTCACCTTGTTCCCCGCGACTAGTGCGACAGACCGAGATAAATGGACCGACACCCCACCACCGGCTGTAATCGTGCTAACAGCCGTTGCATTAGGTGTCCCCGGATACCCACTGCCCGTATCGATAAATAGTAGGGCACTAATCCACGTCGCTGTATCAGGGTCTTCCTGATACCACTCAAAATTCAGATCGAACACGCCCGCTTGACCAACCGGGATGATAACCTCGGCTGATGGTTTCGCATGGAAATCATGCGAATCCCAGTCGTCCACATTCCAAACTAGGTCAGTCACCGCCGATGGGATAGAAACGGTTTGGGATCGATAGACCGAACAACCAATGCGAGTTACACCACCCGCCGCCCCAGCCGGTCCCTGTGGTCCCATAATGGTCACGAGATATTCGTAAGTGCCCGCGACCTTGTGGTATACGTCAGCATATTCAGTATCGAGGTAGTAATCGCCGTCAACGCCCAATCCATTGTCAGGTACACCGAAGCCGTCCCGCCAGACTGTCCCGTCAGCTCCGTCTGTTCCGTTGGCTCCATCAGCGCCATTTGTTCCGGCGTCACCCGTTGCTCCGATTGGCCCTATGATATTTTCGATAACCGCATACACCCCGGCAGCGCGTTGATATACGTCGCCGTTGGATGTTCGGAGATACAAGTCTCCGTTTACGCCCACCCCATTATCAGGGGCTCCTGCGCCGCTACGCCAAACCGCACCAGCGGCACCCGTTGGACCCTGAGCACCAGCAACAATCGGGCTCGAATATGAGGCATTAGACATACAGAATTACCTCAACATCACCCGCGCCGCCCATATAAAGCCGGAAACTGGCGATACGGTGCTCGCTAGTTTCTGAGAAAAAAGCCAACGCCGGGATAGTTTTCATCCCACTCCCACCATCAGCTTCCGGGTCAGGAGCGCGATCCTCAATTGTGTAAACGACAGGGAATGCCGACAGGTTGTGAACCGAAACACCGCGAAAGGATTGCTCAATATTGGGATCAGCTCCGTCAGGATACGGAACGCGGTCGTATACGCCCTCGTCAAACCCCTCATCAAATGCGAGCTTTTTGGTTTCAATGCCCGCTGCTGTCAATTTGAGTTTGACATTAGTGTGAAATGTTGCAGCCAAGTTTTACTCCGGGAACATGCTCAAAGCACTGTCGAAATTCGTTTTGCGTGTCGTAAGATCTTCGTAATGAGTTTGCAACAATTCAGACCGGCGGGTTGCAACATCAATATCGACACGGGAACGGTCATATTGCGCACCAATTTTTGTACTCAACTTTTCCATTTCCAATTTAGTGAACCGACGCCCCTCATGAAATTCTGGGTCAAAAACATAGACGGTTCCGGTTTCTTGATCAGTTTCAGTTTCCCAAGCCATTTTCAGTTCCTTGTGTTGTTGATTATGCAATGGTCGGCGCGGTCTCTGCCGAAGCTGCCGTAAATCCAGCCAGGGCGGTGTTAGCAACACCGCCGCCGCCGCCATTGTTGGTATTACCTACGCCAGTACAGTTCTGATACGACGTGGTTGGGTTGTAAACGTGTGAACCTGTCACACGCAAACAATCACTCATCCCACGGTCAAGTGGCGTGCCAGCAACAGTTTCCGCGAGGCACATAGACACGCCGTTGCATGATAGAAAGCCTGATCCAACAGCGGTGGTTGGATCAATGCTAACATGAACATTACTCACTTGATTACATGAATTAGCTCCAGCTATTTTCAAATGCGTTGTTGCGGTTGTTCCAGCCACCGCTGACAAAATACGCAAATACGAGTGATTTAGTATGTCGCACTCAGAAAACCCAAATAGCTGCGTATATGTTCCGGTCGTCGCGCTGATCGACACGTAAACATTGGCTATGTGATCTGACGCACGGATAATGCGTGGAAATTGTGTTGTGGTGCCAAACGCAACGATCCCGAATGAAACAGTGAGGCCGCGAATCTGGTTACACGTGTGAATCATCCCTTCACCGGTATTCCAGGCAGTGAAATTCACACTACCGCCAGCAGTAGTCACAACAATATTGGTCATTGACGTGCAATTGCGAGCTAGTTGCAATGCAGCACCCGCCGCTGTGAAAGCCATGCCCCCACTTTGCAGCCAATATACACTTGATACATTCACACAATTGGAAAACAGTTGGAACAACGTACATGCTGCCAGAGAACCTGTTTGCGCGCCACACAAAACATTGCTGATATTCTCACATCCACTAAACCCTGCAATAGATGTTACAGCGCTAGAGTTGGCATTATTAAATATGCTAACTCCACTAACATTAATGCACTGAAAGAAACATATTGATGTCCACTCACATTCAGAACTAGTTACAGAACCGCCTATAGATGTATAAGCCGTACCAAAATGCAACCCGGTAACTTTACAACCCGTGATATGAGAGTGCGTTGAAAAGGCCATATCAAAACCAATATCAGCCGCTGTTGTCGTCATCCCATACTTGACATAAACATTTCGAACAAATGCTTGGGTTGTAATGAACCCAAACACACCTGTATTCCCGCCCGACGCTGACCCAGCCATAAATTCCAGTGTAAAGTTTCCGAACACCCCGTCAAATTCAATTTGAAGGAATTTCATCACAACGCTTGGTGTTGCCCGGATTATAACGCCTTCGCGTGATTCTCCAACAATCGCGTCAACAACAACAGAGACATCCAGCCCAATTCCAGACGCAATTGCACCAATGTCATACACACCGTTGCCGATGAAAATCGACTCATACAACCCCCCCTCAATAATCGTCTTCAATGCCGTTCCAGCCAATGCATCCGACGCATAGTCCGCCCGATTCACCACGATGTCGTATATAGGTTCAACCCACACAGGCATATTGGAGACGTTCTCCCAATGAACCTGACCCCCTGCCCCTGACGTATTCAATTCCGTTTCTGTGTAATACCGCCCGTCGTGGTGATGGTATACGGTTGGTGTACTAGCGTCCCCAGCCTGTGACAGAATAGCCGGTGATGTTGAATGCGGTGTCACAATCAAAGCATCGTCAATGAACTCACCGATCCCAGCCAACGATGCAAACGCAATCACATTTTCGCCAAGATCAACCTCCCCCAGTTGAATAACTGCGTATGCCGCATTCGAAGGGATCAGCGCGTCAAATTCAGCCTCGTGATATGCACTATCAGCCGCAATCGGATCCCCAGAATTTGACGAAATTAGTGCTGGTACACTTGTATAGAATTCAACAATGATCCGCCCAGCGCCCGCAAACGCCGTCTTCATCAATGCCTTAACGTGCAATCTGTGTCCGGTATGTTGGTCACGAAAATAAATCGTCTGCCGAAGCCCACCACTTGCTGCCGTCCCGGTAATGGTCACATTCCGGTTAATCACCCCCGCCGACATCGCCGTTGTCGCCAGATTTTGCGCCCAAAAGTCAGGAATACTTGTATTCAGCGTTGACAGTTGGAAATCGTGATTGTTCAGCAGGTTCATGAACCCCTGATTCGATTTGATGTCCTCGATCAGGTCTAACCGCGCATCCACCGCTGCCTGTTCGTCCAGGAATTGTGCAATGTCAACATCAGCCTTCGTTGGATTCCAAACACGAAACCCTCCCGCCGAATAACACGAATTCCCAATTACCAGACCACCCGTTCCGAGCGCTTCGTCATGCCGATATACCGCGAATGGTTGGTTGTATTCTGTCAACGTGTTCGCATAGACCACAAGTGTTGTCGTGTCAGCCGGTTCAATAGGATCGATTAGAACCTGTTCCACCGAGTCCGTGAACATTGACGGCGCGACCAGAAACGAAATCACATTTTTGTCAGCCAATGCCACAGACCCACCGTCATACGTGGTCAATTGGTATTTGATGATCTTCCGCGCATTTTGACGCAGTAAATACGTCAAATAGCCGCCAGACCCCTGACGCCATTCAGTGACAACGCCCAACACCCCGGTTGATAATTGTGGAACCGCAATCTGGCGGAATTTCCTGATGTTGAACGGCGCTGATAGTTCAGGCTCCGAAGTCAGGACGTAATAGTTAGACCCCAGTTTCAGTGGCGCTGACGTGACATTTTCGCCCTGATGGTAGTCGTCTGTCGAACCGTTGAATTGAGTAGTCCCGCCTGACGGGGCCAAGTCCGTCGTTTCTTTACCAACGATTTTCTGCGGAATATCCGAATCCGCAAACGTCACGAACAGAAGATTTGACGCGGTATTGTAGGTTATCCCGTAAATCCGCTCAACCAATCCAACCCCGCCACCATTAAACGTCGTATATGACGCAATCGCCGCGTAAGCCGAATCCACCCGATACAAATCCACAACATTCGCAATTGTATTCAGGGTCGTAATCACGAAATAGTTGTTCAGTGGGGAATACGCGATGTAATTCTGATCCGTCAGCAGATCGGTAATCACGCCGGAAGCACGTTCCGGTGACGCAACCGCCTCGATTGCACCGACAGGTTCAACCGCACGGAAACAGATCTTCGAATCAGTTGTGTCAACGTATGACACACCGAAATCCGCATTACCTGACGCAATGGTTGGTGATGAATAATCGTCTGACGTACTACCTGAATCATCAACCAACAGAATGTTAGATCCCAGCGTTTCCGATCCAACCGTAATCGCACGGAAAAACACTTGATTATCGAACGAGAACACAAGTCCCATTTTATCGGTGCCTGTATCGTATGCAATATCATACAACCGGCGCTGGGTCGTGACATCATCCTCGGGACGTAATGGGCGTGTCAAATACCCGTTCACATTGGAAACTGTCGCACCCGTCAGAACGTTACTCGGGGAAAGTTTCCGCATGTTGATCTGGTAATCCCCCGGTGCCCCCACCGCGTCCGGTTCAGTCAACCACGTAATCCCGAATGTCGTGCCGCACCAGGTAACCTTCGGTGCTCGAACATTTCCCCGCGCAATCAATCGCTCGTCATCGTATGTGGACGCACCAGGGTTGAACAGCCGCGCAATAATTTTGCGGGTTATCCCGTCTTCGGTCGTCTCGAATACCAAACAAATTCTGGTGCCGTCTGTCGCGATTGAAATGTCTTGCGTTGCGTACAGTTCCCCCTTCATTGAATACAACAGATTCGCGTCAGGGTCCAAATACAACCGAATGTCAGTCGCACCGACCGCATAATACCGATTCAGCAACTCGGCTTGCTCGGTCAAAATGGATTGAATTGTCAGTTCGTCATTTTGCTGATCCAAACGAACCAAGTCCAACGCATCCGCAACCGTTTCAACAGCCGGTGGGTAACGGTTGAATAGGTCATCATACGCCACCTCGTCCGCGTTTGCAACCGTTCGATCATCACGCAGCGTGTAATCAATATCCGCGTTCAGCACCGTATTCTGAACCGAATCATGGTGGCGCAACACATCACAAATGCGAACCCATTCAACCCCGGGCGATACAGGCATAACCGCAGCGCCAACTAACGCTTGTGCCCCCTGCACCACCTTGAATTCATACCAATCTCGACGTGTGACGAAGACTGTATCGCCGTTCCCATCCGTCGTCGGATCTTCCAACTTTTTGACGTGCTTGACGAAAATGCCCAACCATTTTTCGAATGTTGGGCCGGTCGGATTGGTTGGGATCGAATCCGAGTCAACGTCAACCAACAGATTCGCCAGCGTTGGCAGATAAATACGCTTCCCGTTGACATCCCGAGCAATCAGCGGTTGAATGTCGATTGACAGATTGGCAGACGGGCTGTGTTGAGTGACTAACCCACCATCCGAAATCCCCAGTGCTCCTAGATCCTTCGCCGCCGCGTCAACCGCATTTTCGACGAAGTCAAACGTGTCCTCAACGAATTGCGTCGTGACCAGTTTCTTAAAATACCAGGTTTTACGATCCACTGTACTGCCTCGCTCGCTCTAATGGGCAAATGTCACACGCCCGGTTCCGGGCTGCGGATAATTGTTCTCGTACACAGCATCGTATGACGAACTGCCCATGTTTGTCATATCGCCGATCAATTGAATCCCCACACGCCAGAAAAAATCATCCAGCTCGACCTTATTCGGATACTCTAAAATAACCTCAGTTCCCGCAACCCGCATGTAGTCTACAAGGCACAGGATATTCGCAACCTGCAAATCGGTCAATGGTACTGTGGACGTGATGATCAGGAAACTCGCCGGGTCGTCTATCCCGATAATGGTCGTGTCACCAATTTCGCCAAACCCGATCTCCCAACCCCCGCCAATGTCAGCGGATTCAATTTCAGCCGTGACCTCCAACCCCAACAAAAGGCGTATCAAGTTTACAATCCCACCCAACGTCCCCTTCCACCGATAGATGACAGGAATCAGCCCGTCAATTAATTTCCTGATCTGTTCCGGGGTCAGGTCCAAACATTCGAGTTTGAACCCCCAGTTAGCGAGTTTCTGTTGGAGAAACTTGTCGGGTATTTTGGTCGCGTCTAGGTTCAGATCGGCAATTGACAGGATGTCCAGCGTCGAGTCGCATAGTGTGTCCTCCAATGTCCGAACCATTGCCGCAACGTCGGTTATCTCACGCAATTTCCGTGGCGTATCCTGAATTAGGTCAACACCGCACTCATCAGCCATTGTCGTCAACCACTTCGATCAGCAGATTGTTAACGGTCGTCAACCGTGGGAAAAGACGATCATCAATCGTCACATTCCCGGTCGGAAGCGTAAAATCAACTTTGACCACCCCCCGCGATTGATAACGCATGACCAATTCAGTCAGAACGGACAACGGGACTTCCGGCTTTTTGTGTCCCCAACTCGTCGTGAAGCGGAAATTACGATCCCTGTTCAACGGGTTGAAATACTGAACAATTTGCGCCTGGATCGATGCCAGAATAGCCGGGTCAAACCCGCGCAATAGCTGAATAGTCCCCGCCACCTCAATATCCTGGTAATTGGTTTCAATCACCTCAAGGATTTTGTCGTGCGGCATCGGACGCCCGTCAATCGGATCAGTAAGGAAATCTGTGATCCGCGCAACCAGCGCCGCGTCGAATGTCGTCCCCTGTTCCGGCACAATGAAGGTGACAATTTTGCCTCGTTCAATCGTGACATCCTCGGTACGATCCAACGCCAAACACCGCGCCACACCAGACACAGACTCAATATTGTCCTCGTAATCCTCGAGCGTAACCGTTCGCGTCAACTGTTTCAGCGATTTGACCAATTCGGCCACCTGACGATCCAACGACGGGCGATCACGACCCCCCGACGATGTGGTTGAGTTAGATACGATGATCCCCACAATCGGCTGCGATAAGTGCAGGACCGTGGACAACAGTTTTGTCACCCGCCCACGCTGAACCCCGTTCCCGACGGAACCACCACCCTGACGATACGTCAGCGTCCCCGGCCCATTCGGAACAGCCCCGTTCACGCCATCGCCAAATTCGTATTGTGCCCCCTCGTTTTCCAGAAACCGAACAACAAAGTGCCGATCTGTTGAGGCTGAGTCGAAGAAGTTCGTCACCCGCGTCCACTGTTGACCATTGATTGTAACCGCGTGCAACCCGTCCAAAACCTGGACAGAATCCAGAACAACAATGTCATCCACGACCCCGGCGAAGAAATGATTCTGTACTGTCGTATTCCAGTGCCGTGCCTCAACCGATCCAATTGTCGTCCCGGCTGAAAACACCAGATCAACCGTCGTTTCAAATACCAGCGTCCCGTCGGTCGTCGCCACCTTCGTCCCCGCCAGCATAGTAACCGGACTAGAATAGGATAGCGGGAGTGTGATCTCCAATAACACCAGCGACGCATCACGGAGCAACGGTTGGAACGCCATTCCCCGCGCATGTTGATAGAAATACCGCATTTCCGTGACGCTAGAAATATTCTGCTGCGCCACCATCCGATCCGACAGGTAGTAATGCCGATCCAGCGACGTGGCCATCAATTGCAAAAAGAAAGTTCCGATGTTCGTTGGGCGAAAGTCGGTCCAACGCGGGTCTCCATTATCGTCTATGAATTCGCGCCGCGCCGCCGCCACAAATTGCACAAACAGTTGATAGAAATCGCGATCAAACAGATTGAGTTCAGGTTGCCGGAGTTGATCCAAATCCTCGGTCAGGTTCCGCAATTGGTTGCGAACATTCAGCAGAACCTGTTTATCCGCATCCGTGACAATGTCCCCTATATCCGCGATGTGATCGGTTGGGTTGAGGACCAGAACTTCTTCCAGCGATACTTTCAGCGTGGCCATTCTAGCCTCCTAATGTGATCTCACTAGTCCCCTGCGACCCGTCAATACGGCTCTGCCAAACGACTTTGCATATAATTTCGTCAACAGCTTCCGATCTTTCCGCCTCAATATCAATCACCCGAATTCGATCCTCAAACGCCGAAACAACCTGCCCCACCAGTTGTTCGGTCATCGTCTTGACTGTCTGATTCCAGTTCAGAAACAAAATCGACAACAATGTATGCCCGAAATCCTTGTCCATTGGCATTTGACCAGGCGACGTGTTGAACAACAAAGTCAGCGCCCCAATGATCAAATCATGATTGGATTCCAACGGGAATTCACCTGCGGAGTCAAATGTGAAAGGTAGAGTCGGGCCTGTTCCGCCCAATGTTTGCGCCACATTAGCCTCCGACAGCCTGCTCGAATGACGCCCCGACCTCGCGCCAATCGGTTGCGTTTTCAAGTGCCTTATTTGCTGCGTTGCGCTCTGATTCGTCGGACATCGTCAAGAATTGCGTCAGAATATCGAACGCATCGAGTACACCGTCTAATGTAGGTGCGCCCGCCGCAATAAATATCCCCGCCGTGAATACCGGCGTATTCAGCATAGGCGCTGGAACACCTTCTGTCGAAATCATGCGACTCGCATATCGTGAAATCCCGCCGACGTCTGGAGTGATCCACTTGTAATATGCAATGTCCTCCAAGTCGATTTCAAACACCTTGATAAATGCGTTGATTTGCCGCACCAGCGCATTAGTCTGATTGATAATCGATGTTATCCGCCGATCAATCGCCGCGATTATCCGATCTGTTGGGAAGGTCACGTCCACAAACGAATTCCGAACCCGGGTCAGGAATTGAATTAGATATTCTTTGAATTGCCCAAAATCAGGGAAAAAGGCGTCAATAGACGCCGAGAACCACGTTGCGTCTTTGACCACCCCGCGAAACCCACGTTCGGCGATAACACCAGACCACGAACCTATTGAATCGCGGATCATCCCGATTTCTGTCGTCGTCGAAGGCGTTTCAAACGTCGCTCGCCCACTACGAAATGGCACCTCTGTCTGTGCCCCTGATCCGTTCGTTTTAGTTTCCAAAATTCCGACAGACGCCACGTAAACCCGCCCACGTTCAATGTCGGGGATGGTCAGCCGATTGGTCTGTGATGTTGCAGTATTCGTAAAACGCTGGCTAGTAACCGCCTCGCCATCCGAATTGGTCACCGCAACCTCGGCTATGTGGTCGAACCCGTAACCTGTCCAAATGATCTCCGCATCGTCATACGAGAACGCGGCCCCATAGTTAATATCCACTGTGAAAGGCTCAAATTCGGCTCTGGTGACAATGGGGATTGCAAAAAGGTTTCCAAGTTTCCTTGCTGCGTCGAGGATAGGCACGGGATCAGGGGCAACCAATAGAAAACCAACCCCGCACGTTGCGTCGGTTGATTTGTAAGCCGGTGCAAAACGCTGTGCGTCGTTAACCCCTGCCTCGGTCGTCGGAATGGTTGCCTGAAATTCAGCCAGCATTTGTGCAACGCTGCGCTGCTTCACATCCAAATACATCCCGTGCAATCCGGTACGAAACAGAGAGTCGATCAAATTCTGTGATTCAGTAATGAATAGATCAACCACGCTTTGAAGCGCGTTGACCTTAACCTGAACCAATTGAAGGACTGGGGATACGACCCCCTGAACCTGTCGAACCGTCTCCATTGTTGCACTCAGAATGTCCCGAAATGCCTCCAATTTGTCCGTGAACCAAGTCATCCATTCAGGGGGTCCGTTGAATACAACAGGTTGCCAACGTGGGTTAACAGGCGGTGGATTGAAAACATTTTTGAACCGCAACCGTTGAATTTCCCCGTTGATGTCCTTCATAACGTTTTCGTAATCAGTGAACCCCTGTGTTGCGAATACGTCGATTGTTGTCGCCGCATCCTCGGCACCGAGCGAACTATTCGCCGCTTCTGTCACCATATCGCGCAAAACATCATATACCTGGTCGTGTAGACAACGATCCAACCGTTCCAAAATCTCACGCGAAAAGAAGAGTTCAGGGTCTTCGGTAATCGGGTTTGGTTCAACCCCTGACGTTGCACAGGCCAAAACGTTTTGAATCAACTGATCCAACGTCATCCCGCCGACAGATTCACCCCCATTCAGAAACCCATCAAGAATCTGATCTAATGCCGCTTGCAATGCGTCGATACCTGTCGGATCAATCCCACCTAGAAAAGTCGCAAAGGTCTGCGCCGCGATTTCATCTATCAGCTCGCGCACCGCGTTTTCAGACACCTTTTCGGGCGGAAGATTGTGATAGGTGTATTCGTATCGGCGCGTTACAACCCCGCCCGTGATTTCCTCACGCAAAATTAGCTGCTGACATTCGTCAAATTCTTCGTGCGTATCCTGAACAGGCAAGCCCCCCTCGAAATGGTAGTGATCAGACGTTTTGAGAATGAACCCGCCACCCGGGTCTTGCCACGTAAATACCCGACGATCCACCGGCTCCCCGCGCCGATACACCGTATGCTCAACCAATAATTCGTGCTCATCATACAAGAATGACTCAATCGTCCACGCTGTTGGATACGCTGTCCGCACAATCGATTCAATTGTGAAATCGGATCGATAGGTATAGATGACCTCTAGCAGCAATTCACCCGTCGGCGAAAACTCTTGCAATTTCAGCGGCTTTTCATTGGTCGGATGTTGTGTCAACGTGCGCCGAATCGCATTATTCGACCAGAAGTCGTTTAATTGAATCTCAATCAGAACACTTTGCCCGTCATAGACCAGGATCTTCGCGGGACGCTTCTTTTCGTCCAGGAGGTATTCGTGAAACCCTGACAGACCAAACTGACCATCCCCGAGCGGAACCGATAAGTCCCGAAATTCCACCCGAATTATTGCCCCCGCGAATTGCCACCGGGCGATCTGTGTGTTGTTGTCTAGGTCATACTCGTATATCCGTCGCAAGTCCTCAACATCATCGATGTAATCAATGACAAGGTTTCGCCCCTCCGCCACGTATTCCTTATACAACAATCGGAACCCTGATGTTGTATCGAACGTCTGAACCGCGAACAGAATCAGCGTGATCGGTAAACGTTCTTCCCAATGTTCCAACTGCGTTGCAACATAGAAATTCGTTCTGATCCGAATCAGTACATCAGACGGATCATAAATCTCCCGCGTCGTTTCAACCCCCGCCGTATAGAACAACAGGTGATAAAAGGACAGCTCTTCGTCCTCGTAGAAGTCGATGCGAAACAGAACCCCCCCCGAATCAACGTGCTCAACCTGTGTCAAAATATCGTCAGTGTCATAGCGATACGTCTGCGTATCAACCGCCGCCCCGCCGCTATAAATAGTGATCGTATCAATTAGTGTTGAATCAGGTTTGTAGATTGTTATCGACGCCAAATCCCCAGCCACATAATCGCGTCGTTCCGTGATAACCCCATTCTCATCATACCGCTCTTCATACAACAACAACCCCAACGGAGTACTAGACGGGTCGTAAACGGACAGGAATACACGCCGTTCCTGCTCGTCGAACTCCTCAGCTCGAATCAACGTCCCGTTCTGATCGAACTCCGACCGCGTCTGGGTCACCTGAATTCCGCACGATGCCATCACGTTGCTCCCGAGCCGTCTGCGTCATAGCCGCCAAACGTTCAATTTTGCTCAATTTCTCACGCTCTGCGTCCAGTAAGGCTGTCAAAACCTCGCCGACCGCGTCTCGAATTTTGCGCATTCCACGCGACACACTTGTTGTCATACCACAGCCAACGTCCACGCCACCGAACCCGGGGAACCTGTCGGTCCAACGGATGTTGGAACCAACGGGGTCACCATCAACGAAACCGGCAACGCATCAAAGATAGCTTGAACCGCCTTTGCAATAGCGCCATAATACCCGTATAGATATGCCTGATTCGCGTTTGCTAACCCACCAAGCAACGAGATCATTAGCGTTTTGACAACCGTATCGACAACCGGCGCGAAATTAGACGCCGTCAATGCCAGACCAGGCGTAAATGCAACCTGAACAGTTGTGTTTGCTGGTGGATCAAGAAAAACACCGACCCCTGTCGGAATTGAAAACGACCCAACACACGACGACGCCCATGTTGTAAATGTTGTTCCGATCCCATCCCCTGTCGGAACCGCCAAATATGACCCGATGTACGCCTCAAAATCATCGATACTCGTAGGGTCATAAAGCGGGAATAATGCCGCTTTAACCTGTGCCGTAAATGCCGCAAGTGTTGTCACAGTGAGTGGTCCTGTGATCACCGGGAATTTCGGTCCCGGCGTGTGCAAAAATATTGTGTTGACCTGTGCTGACGGTGCCCATGATATGAGAGCCGATTTCAGTGTATCAGCAATCGCGTTGGCATAATCCTGTGTTTGTGGCGCGGCATCCGCCAGATTGAACCCAGCGGATGTTAGTTCAGCCGAAATAATGGAATTAACAGGCGGTAATGGCATTACGACGTACACTCGACCGATGTGCTGGAACCACCAGCGGTCCCTGGTCCAAACGGTGTCCCTGTGAATCTATCAATTGTATTGCCATTAAGCACGCCAATCGATCCGGGTGGTGCCCCGATAGGCAACCCTTTCAACACAACTTTAGATGTCGATGATTCGATGGTAATACCCTGAGTCGCCTTAACGATTGCATTACCCGTGACCTCAACCGTCAATTCTGTCCCCGTCGCCGCCCCGTCCAATTTGATCCGCCCAACCTGACCCCCAATGTTCTTCACAATTAGTTCAACTGTCCCTGATTCATCAACGTTCTTCGTGACCGTAATTCCGGCAACCACAACAAGCAACGTATTCAATGCCTCAAGCGCATACTGTTCGCCCGCCGTGACCTTCCATTTCCCGCGAACCACCGTCGTATCATTTTCACCAATAGTTGTCTCGCGGTCCCCGCCGACCCCCGTCGCCATATTCCCAACAGCGGTCAGGGACAAATTCCCGCCCGCCTCAATATTCATCGCCCCGCCAGCGATTGCGTTTATATCCCCCTCGGCGGACAAGACGCCATCGTTATCAGTTACACCGAACCAACCGTCCTGATTTGACCCGACGCCCATCCGACTATTGCGGGACAGATCTTCCAGAAATACACGTTCTTGCCCACGGGTGCCGTCAAGTGTGACCCGTGAACCATTCGCGTGACCTATTATTCTGCGACCGTGACTGCGATTAGTTGATTGAAAGATTGCAGCATCGGTTGACCCCTCACCGTCAGCGACCGGCCCGTATTGCCAAATAGCGATCTGTGGATTGCCTGACTCGAATTCGATCCAAACCATTTCCCCTACTTCCGGGATTTCGTGACTAGCTGAATGGACGCCGCACGGCAGAGCCCAATCAGTGATGTAATCACCTAGACGCGGGATTATTGCACGCACTCGCTTTTTCGTTGGGATCGGATCGTTTCGATCATACACAAATGCCAACCATTTCCCTTGCAAACGGTCGGCTAAAGATCTTTCATCCATTCGTTCGCGGGTTGTCATACGTGGCCTTAATTAATCCAGTGATGCTGACGGCAGTTTTAGCTCGTTGATCTTGTAGGAAAACGCCGCATCTTCGGTGTAATTCCCATTTTTCGTTTGAAGATTCCCGATCCCCCGCCCCTTAATAGTTCGCTTCCCGCGTACCAGATTAACCTGACGCCTTAATTCATTCAAACTCGGAACACTTGTCCAAGCGTTCACTTTGACCTTTGCTGGACTGTCCAATTTCCCTGAATACGAAATCATATAATATGAGATAGCGCTGCCCTCATTCACGCGGAATACGCCAATCTCACCGCCTTTCCACCCTTTGTCGGGCGTTGGTTCTGTCGAAAAAGGAATTGCTCTCTCAGCAGCGTTTGATTTTGAGCTTTCCGCAACCCCACCATTATTCTTTTGCGCGGGTTTGAGAGCCGCCGAGTCTTGTTCCCCACAATCCGGTCTCACAGGTAGATTTTCAATAGCGCGATGACTGAAAATCGTATTGTATTCGTGTGTTCGCGCAAAATGTTTGACCCGCATCGGTTCAGCAACGAACGCCATCGCCTGAAGGATCGACAAACGCCCTGTGTCAATTGTCCACGTTTCCGGTCCCCACTTGTTGTTGGTTGCCGCCAACCCAAACGGCGTATTTTTGACAGGACCACTCCCGCCATAACCTACATTCCAACCAACAAACGCGATATAGTACATAAATGCGATTGACCGAGCCATTAACCCCTGCGTGTTCAGCCCTCCCTGTCCCTTTGACGTTAAGCGACGATCAAACGTGCTCGGATCAAACGGTGACGTAAACCAATCCGAGTCGCGTATAGCGTCCATGTCAGACGTCCGCCCATTGATAATGTCCGCCCACTTTTTGAGAATCTTCAAAACAGCACACGGCATCGTCTTCACAAGTTTCGCATTTTCGTTCCAATCTTCCCACGACGAATACGAACCCTTTGGGTTCTGTGCTGACGTGCCGAGACTAAATCTCGGACGGAAATTCGCTGACCCCCCATTCCCTAATAGGCTGATAGTGTCAATATTTGACCCGGCGTCATGATAAATCGCCGCTCTCGCAGCCTTTTCCTGTGCCTGTGCCGCAGCCGTCGCTGTATCCTGTTCTATTGCCTGTTCAAGTTGTGATTTAATAATGTCAGCGCGATCAATAACGTCCTGAATCTTCAACCGTGCCTCGGTAATACCAACGTCATACTGATTCAATTCACCTTCTAACGATGACCGTCGGAACTTGCGTGTATTCGTTGGTATGCGGTTCGTCATCAGGTCAACTTTCGTCTGATACCCGCCGTTATCAATTGTATGTGTGGCCTTTTTGGCGTACCACAAACCGGAATAGACCCCCAATCCCTGTGTTTTGAGCAACCGACGTGCTTGGAGAAATGGATCGCCGAGCACTGACATTCGACTAGTCATCGACCCCTCCAAGTCATTCATATAGTCGCCCGTAAACCGTTCGATCAAACTCCACAATTCGGCGGTTGCCTGACGCATTGACGAAGCCGATCCATTCACACCAGGACGACGCTGGGCCAACGCATCTAATGACGCCTGTGCTTGCAATAAGATCTTCGCAACTTCGTCCGTTTGTTTCGATTCTTGTTGCGCTCGGAATATTAGTAACCGTCGCAACCTTTCCTCGCGTGCTGCTGACAACCCCCCCGTCTGCCCTGTCTGTGCCGTTGCCTGATGATCCGCAAATTGTTTGTCGTAAGGATCGGCGTCCTGAAACGCCGGGACATTAGCGTTCAGCCCAAAAATGAACGGTTCCTGTTCGAGTGTTATCCCTTCCAACGACCTAACAATCAGATCAATATTCATTTGGTCAACAGGTTTCGCCATCTCCGCAGCCAATTGTGCCGCGTTTAGTACTTTCCCCTGTGGCGGGACCGACCCCTGACCACCACTCCCCGAACTCCCTGAATCACGAACCCGATTAAATGCCTGTTCGTCAAATCCCTGATTAATCGCATGAAAATCATACCAGTCCAACCCCAGCTTTTTGAACCGAAACCCCTTTTGCACAGCGTTCGCAGCCGAATATTCCGCCCCCGTCAATGGGTTAATGTCCTTACCACCAAACAACGTTGATTTTTGCCGCGAATCAATGGAAGGCTCGTCGAATTCTAATATTCTGTCAAACAAAATCGCCACATCCCCTGGGCGATCATAAACTGCCCCAGACGGCAATATCGGACGTGATTGATCGATTTCCATTCCCCACACATAGGTTGCGTATGGTTGTTGCCAGTACATTCGTGGCATAAAGAAAAATGTACCGAGTGGCTTTTTGTTCGGGTTCCCCTTCAATTTCAGATCAATGAAATCCGACGCCAGCTCAACCCAAAAAGCGTAACCCAACCACACCGCTGATTGTTGGAGAAACGCCATATCATTGATATTCACCTGAGCATACGGATAACGAATCTCCTTCAACGACCCATCACCCAGCACGTCAATATATCTCTCCTCAACAACAGCCCGGAACCCGTAACGTCGCGCAATTGTTGCAACCAACCCAATGTGTGGATAACCCTGTTCGTCTTCCTCAAATACTAATGGACGACCCTCAAACCCGTCAGCCGACACCGATTGCGTTGGTGTTCGACCGTCGGTCGCCTGTGGGAAATATCGTGCATATCGATCTCCGAGATAAATCCCGACAGGATGACCACCGCGACCCGGAATCGATGGGCTCGTTACCGACTCAATAGCCGACCCCGCCACGTCAGGCTCCTTTTTGTTCGCGACATCCGACGCGGCAACCCGGCTTGCAGACGCCCCAACCGCATTGGGTTTCCCCGCGCTTCCTGTTTGTGTTGTCCGATCTAGTGCGCCACTTCCCGTACTATGCACCGCGAATGGATTTCCAATCGCAACATCCAGATTCACCCCATCCGCAGACGATCGAGTTTTGAATTGAACACCGGCGTCAGCGAAAACATTAGCGAGCACGGGGTTAGACGCAATAGCTTGCAAACCCCCGCCCCCCGTCATCGTCCAATTTGCCGTGCGATACAACGTGCCGTATGCGAAATGGACCTCGTATGCAACAACCGTGATTTCTTCCCACCCCGTTATTGTGGTAACGCGAACCACTCTGGTTGGCGACATCGCCGGGTCGCCGTATCCGTAACGACAGGATAACGTTGTGCCGAGTTCAAACAGGTGACGATATTCAAGCCGGTGCAATTGCCCAACAAACGGATAGCGCTTATCACTCGCCGGGACGTCCGACGGATTGCCATACGCCAGGTAGACGTTTTCCCCAACTGAAGCCGGTCCCATAAGTGCCTGTGTTTGCCCAACCGCAGCCACCGCATCACGCCCTGGATCACGGGTCAATTCAGTCAATGCATAATCCCCATTATCCAACACAAGCGTCAATTTTGACGGTTGCATTTCGTCTTCTTCGTACTCGAACGACAGGACGCGCCGCATTAAGGCGACAGGCCAGGGGATTACACCACCTGTGGCATCGCTACTATGCTCGCCGCCAAACCCAGATCCACCGCCAACCGTTTCGATTACAAAACGTCCGCCGCGTTCCCAAAATGGATAATTTCCCTGGATTGACCCACTAACTTGCGGCATTCCGTATTACCTCAATAATCTGCGGGTCAGGTACCAATAATTCAGTACCCGGGACCGGGAGCGCGTGCGGGTTGAATATCCCATTCACGTCAGCAATCACCCAGTAATACTGTGCGTCACCGAACCATTTCCACGCGATGTCCGTCAATTTCTCATTTTGCACTACTGTATGACGGCGCAGTGGAATGTTTTCAGGCACAACCAACAGATCGAAGCGAATGTCCAGAACGTGTTGCAATTTCTTTTCGTATCGACTGACCGCCTTCATAAGTGCCATAATTAACCCACCACCTGTCCTACTGTCCGCAATGTATCGAAACGGTTATTCCCGGTTCTCCCGTAACTCAGCAACATATTGACCTCAATACTAGCTGATCGAATCGATCCGTCTGTCATGAATTCTGTGTATTTGATGTCTGTGGAATTGATCACGCCGACACGGAAAAATTTCCCCATAATTACCATTACTCGTGGTGGTGAATTTTGGAAGAAATTGCCCGCCTCACCGCCGCGCTTCGGGAATTTCAATAATTCAATTCGATCAATGTAGTCCTGGAGATTGTCAGGGAATAGGAATGATTGCGCTGTGAACGACAACCCCTGCGCCGCCAGATTTTCATCCGTCTGTTGGAACCCCGCCGACCGAAACTCCTTCAACCGTTCCAATTCCAACGTCATTTGAAATTTGAAATCAACACCATCCCCACCCGAATAATTCAGCGCTGGATCAGCCCACAATGGGATTTTCTTTTTCTCCCACCCCTGACTGTCCTTCTCTGAAAATTCATGCGGATTGAACAGAAATGGTATGAAGAAAAACGACCCCAATTGTCCCGGGCGCGTTGGCAATTCAACCAACCCACCCCGCATTTTGGCACGTTTCCAGGTAACTAGATTGTGTGCAGCACCAGCCATAATTACACCACCAACGCATACGAACGCAGCGTGTTATCCAACACGAATTGCTCGCGCTTTTTCTGCGTGTCGATGTTCTGATTGAAATTAATCGTGGTCGAAAGGTCACCCTTATTGGGTTTGATTTCGTCAGCGTTCGAGATCCGCGTTCCCTTCCCCGCCGCTTTCCCTGCTGCCTCATTCTGTTTCTCAATATTCTTTAGGTGATCCGCCGTCTTTTCACCACCCCGCGTGTCCTTTTCCGCCACTGATTTCTCGGCCTTAGTCGCTTCTTTTGCCTTGTCCGCCGAATCGCCAGATACCTCAAACGACTTATTCCATTCGTTCGCGACACCCTGCCACTGATTCGCCGTGTCATCACTCATAATCGGCGTCGCAGCAAGCTGGGTTGCCGTGTCGCCCATCGCCTGGGCACTAGCCATAATCGCGTCAGAACCCAATGCCCCCGCCGCTTCCGCTTGTGCCTCGGCAAACGACTTGCCTGAATCATCGAACCGATCCGTGATGTTCAGCGCCGCGCCGTCCAACGACTTAGCTGCCTGAAATACCGCCGGTTCAAACGTTGTTTTAAGTGAATCACCAAGCGCCGCCGCAATACCATCACCAGCGACTGATTGATACGATTGCCCGCGTGTTGCTGACGCCTTCGCCGCGAAATCCTGTGATCCCAGATCAACTTTACCAACCTCGCCAATCGTGCCCAATCCCAACACTTCACTGACGGAACTGATCGCACCGATAATCGCGTTGATTCCCGATAGAAAGAAGTCAACCATCGACTGAAACCCGCCCACAATACCGCCAATGATGTCGAAAAATCCCGCGCTAATCCCGTTCCACAGGTTGAAAAAGAATTCCCCGACAGCATCAAACGCCGTGATAAACGCCTCTGCGACAGGGATCACAACGTTCTCCACGAGAAAATTCCAGGTAGCCGCAAAGAAACTGGCGATTCCGTTGAAAATGGCATAGAACGATTCCCCGACCATATTCCATGCCTCAATGAAGAAATTAATGAATGGAACGATCACATTTTCAGCTATTCCATTCCAGACCTCAATGAAGAAATTCCCGACCGCCGCCAACCCCGCCATGATATTCGAGAACAGGAAGACGAATAGACCGATCCCCGCCTCCGTAAATTGCACGAATGTACCGACAGCGAACACAACCCACGACGCTAATTGTGTGAAGAACCCTGCTACCACACTGCCAAGAAATGTGAAAAAATCAACCACAGTTCCCAACACAGCGTTGATAATCATGCCCAAATTAATTATCCCGAATATCGTCCCCTGAATCAACATCGTCAGTACGTCCAACCCAACCATCAGCGCTGTGACCACAAAACCAACTGCCTGGCCCACACCATCTAACACAGATTCGAGGAAAGATCCCTCTTTCGCCGCCGTTCCGCCAATATCACGGAATAATTCAGCGACCATATTGAAAACATGAGTTATACGTTCTCCGACTGATTGTGCAAACGCGATGATCGGACCTGCGAATTCCAGAATACCGCCCACTACCTCCATTACAATCTGATATGCTGCCTCAAATACAGAAATGACTACATCCCAACCGGATTCAAGCATTTCAAAGAACATATCCGCTGTGGCCTTGACCATCCCCCACGCCTGATCTATGCCGCCCAACGATGCAATCACCTGATTGCCCGTTTCCATTGTGTTTCCCCACAGATCGGAAAACACTTTTGCGGTCATGCGCCACGCATCCCCTAAGTGGTCCCCAACCAGCGAGATCAGTTCAAAAATCCCTGACGCAACGTCTTTGACCCCCGCGATAAATATGCTCATGGTTGAATTGCCGTCCTTAAGGGACGCATTCAGCGATTTCATCCAATCAACAGCCGCCAACAACGCACCCGTAATCCCCTGAACCACCGTCCTGAGAATCTGACCGATTCCCGTCCCTTTCATCATTTCAATCTGAACCTCCTCGAGCGCCGATTCAAAATTCTTCCAATCGCCGGTAAGGTTATCCATCATCAAATCAGACATTGCCTTCGCCGCACCACCAGACGCCAGAGCTGTTTTGTCTAATTCGGAAACCATTTTTTGAAGTTCAGGCGTCAATTCACCGCCCGACGCCGCCATTTTATCCATCATTGCAGTGAATTCTTCTGCCGGAACAGCCCCGTCAACCATCCCGCCTATGGCAGCCTGTTGTTCAACAGTCATTTCAGCCCATTTCCCCGCCAAATCCCCGACGACATCACCAAGCGGGCGTGCCGCACCATCGACCCCTGTCAACGCGATCCCAACCCCATCGAGGGCCATTTTAACTTCTTCCGTCGGAACCTTAAGGCTGGTGAATAGTCCGGTCACCGCCCCCGCTGTAAACCCAGCCTGTTCCGTCAGGATATTCATTGACGGGGCCAGTTCTCCCGCCATCACGTTTGCCATTGCACCCGAATTGATCCCCGCCAGTTCCATTTGCCGCGAAATGTCCGCAAACGAATTCGATACCATCCCCGACCCTTCCACGAGGGCCTGAAATGTGGTCATTGCTTCCGCACCGCCGATTGACTTCAAAACGTCAACCTTTTGCGCGTCATCGCCTAATGTGCTGATCCCCTTTGACAGCATACCGAAGATTTCGTTTACGTCTTTGAATTTGCCGGTTGAGTCTAGGAAGTCCGCTGTTGATAATCCGATTGCCTCCAGCGCCCCTGCCGCATCCTTAGTCGGTGCCGCAAGTCGTGAGAAAATGGCACGTAATGACGTACCGACAGTCGATGCGTCAACACCCGCATTGGACGCAACGGCCATCGCGCCACCCAATTCTTCCATGCTCAGCCCGAAAATGTTCGCCGCACCACCCGCATAACCGAACACCGTGACCATATCCTGAACGTCAACCCGTCCCGCAACCGCAGCCGCCGCCATCACATCCGTCGCCCGTGCCGCGTCCTCGGTTTCCATTTTCATTGACTTAAGCGCAACCGCCATTGTGTCGGCGGCAATTTTCAGATCGACCCCACCTGCCTGTGCCAACATCAAAACCGAATCGGTAAGCGACGTGTCGAGCATATCACCGACAGAATATCCGGCCTGTGCCAAGATGGTCATCGCCCCCGCCGCTTCGGATGCTGAAAACGCTGTGGTTGCCCCGAGTTGTCGTGCTTTTGATTCTAACCGTTCCATTGACGCAGCGGCTTCGTCCGCCGGTTGTTGCCACACCCCGCCCAATGCCGCTA
>Ga0137430_1000093_pt1 | contig 24822 bp, 37 predicted proteins | sample EasRivERMZT754_2_FD_104651 | JGI IMG/M metagenome (GOLD analysis project Ga0137430, IMG submission 104651) | Soil microbial communities from meander-bound floodplain in the East River, Colorado, USA - East River MetaG ERMZT754_2 | ecosystem: Environmental > Terrestrial > Soil > Floodplain ...
CTTGACCATGTGGATCGGGTCCAAGACCGCCACGCGGCCGTCCATCGGGGTCGCGACGTTCGTGAGCCGCGCGCCCGCGGTCATGTAGGTCTCCATCGAGGTCGGCGTCACGCCGGGCGTGCCCTCAGCCTTCCAGACGGTCGGCGTCATGCGCGTCAGGCCGTCGTAGTCGATGGTGTTCGCGAGCTGCTCGCCCGCGGGGTTGACGTAGCGCTTGCGGGTTTCTTCGACCACGACCGTCGCGTCGGCGGTCGACCAGGACGTGCCGATGTTCGCCTGGTCGGTGAGGGTGACGGGGACGGTCTGGTCGTTAATGGGCTGGGCCTGGAAGGCTTGCCCCTTGGTCGTGCGGAAGCGTTGCGGGAGCCGGCCGGAGACGGTGTAGCCGACCTTCGCGCCGCCCGCCTTGAACTTGTCATCGTACCAGCGCTCGATGTTCGCCGCGAATTTGAGCTGATTGACGGCCACTCGGGCCACGTCCTTGAGCACCCATGAGGGGGTGATGAAAGTATTCGCCATCGCGACCGCCCTCCTTCGAGCGGGGCGCGCGCATGGACGACGGACCTACGGGCTAGCGGGTGCCGGGGACCTTGAGCTTGCGGTTCCAGTAGCGCGCATGCTCCGCCGCGGACGCCGTGTCACCGGGAGGATCGTCCCCCATGACTGGCGAGCTCCCGACCGGCTGAACCGGGGGCTTCGCAGTGCTGAGTTTGGGCGGCGCGGCTGGGCCGGCCCCATTCCGGGGCGCAGCACGCGGGCCTAGCTGGGATTCCAAGAGACGGCGCATCACGGCGGCAGCGGCGACGGGAGTGTGTTGCGACTCCTCGGCGAGCTGGGTGCACTCCTCGGGATGCGTGGCGAGGTAGTACACGAGGTCGGCGGCCTTGGGCGACTCCGCGATCGCCAGTTGCATGACGGCCGAGACCTGGAGGCCTAGTGTATCAGCCTCTGTCAAGACCTGATCGTAGTCGGGGTAGTCTTTGCGTCCTTCGGCGAGGCGGTGCTCGAACGCGGTGGCCTGCACCTTGGCGGCCTGCTCGGCGTCCCACTGCTGGCGCGCCTCGGCGAGCCCCTGCGCGCGGTCCCAGCGGGCCCACGCCTGGACGTAGGCGGTGTAGGGGTCGGGGGCGTCGGCAAACTGCTCGAACTGCGGCTCGCCGGCGGACCCGTTGGTCGGCGCGCTATACCCCGGCGGTGTGACAGGACTGGTCACACTGGGCTGTCGCAACCGCTGGAGCTCGGCCTCGAGCTGGGCGGCGCGCTGCTCGGCCTGCGCCTTCTGCGCGATCGCCTGCTTCATGCGCGCGACGGGGTCGTGGCGCGGGAGCGTGTCGTCGCGGCGGCGCGCGGGCGCCGCGGGCTCGGCCGCCGACTCGAGCGGGAGCGGCGCCTCGGCCGGCGGGGTCTGGCCCTCGGCCTTCGCGAACCGCCCCTGCGGGTCCCGCACCGGCGGCGGGGGCGTCGTGCTCTCGTGCGGCCGGCTGTCGCCGTCCCCCTGCGGCGCGGCGGGGGTCGTCATTTCGGCGCGCAGGTCGGCTTCGGTCGCCGTGTTACTGGTGACGGTGACGCCGCCCTCGGTGACGCTGACGGTCTCGCCCATTTACAACGGCCCTCCTGGGCCTTGTGGCGGGCCCTGTGGCGCGGGCGGCGCACCCCCCCCCGGCGCGCCCTGCGGCCCGCCGGCGGGCCCCGGCGCCTGCTGCGCGGCCATCTGCGCCAGGTCCCGCTCCTGCTGCTGCTGCGCCGCCTGCTGGTCCTTCTGGAACGCCTGCGCCTCGAGTTGGTCGATGCTCCGCTGCACGCCCTGCAGCGCCACACGGTCGGTCGCGCCTTGCACCCCGAGGGTCGCCTGCTGGAGCGCCGACTGCGCGCTCAGATCGGCCTTCAGGAGCTCGACCTGCGCCTTGACCGCCTCGATCCGCTCCTTGCTCGCGAGCTCGAGCTGCGTCACCTGCACCTGCGCGTCGGCCTTGACCTGGTCGGTCTCGATGACCTGCGTCTTCGCCTGGAGCTCCTGCGTGAGGAGCTGGATCATCTGATCGGCCTGCGCGACCTGCTGCTGGAGTTGCTGCACGCTCGGGCCCTGGCCTTCCTGCTCTTGGAACTGCGGCGGCAGGGTCTTCTTGGCGATGGCGGCCAATTTCTTGGCCCCCGGAAAGTCGAGCTCGTCGAGCCAGAAGGGCGCGAGAATCGGCGCGAGTTGCGGCGCCACCTGCATGATCGCCGCGATCGCCTCGGACGTCTCCTCGCGGCGGGTCGCGTAGGACTTGCCGACGACCGCGGTCACGCTCAGGTCGCCCGCCTTCAGGTCGATCACCTCGGCGCCCGGCGTCCCCGGCGGCACGGCCTGCGGCTGCCCGTCCGGTCCCTTCGCAAACGGGATGTTCACCATGAGCGATCGCCGCTTTTCATCCTGCCCCAGCGCCGGCACGACGCGCCCGGGCCGGTCGTAGATGCGCGGGATGAGGTCCTTGAGCACCTTGCCCTCGTACAGCATGCTCACGCTGGCGAGGTTGTCGAGGTACCCGCTCGAGCCGACCTCCGCCTGCCCCTGCAGCGCGCGGATCGCGACGCCGCTCCGGTCGTGCGGATCGAGCTGCCCCAGGGACACCGGCGGCATGTTCGTCGTCCCGTGCAGATCGTCCTTCGCCGCCGCCGCGGCGAGCGTCACGGCCTGAATGGCGGGCTCGGCGACGTTGCGCTGCGGGGGCGGCGCCGGGCCCCCGCTGTAGGTCGTCAGCCGATACGGCAGATACGGGAGGTTGCGCGTGTTGGCCTGCTGCCACCACGCCTCATAGCCCTCGAGCTGCCCGTCCGCGATGAGCCACTGCGCGCGGGGCGCGAGGCCCACGGCCTCGACCTGCGCCGAGCGCATGTAGTTGTAGGACTGCTGGGCATCGCGCGCGAACTGCACGAGCCCCGACCAGCGGCGATCGCCGTTCAGGTTCGTCTCGTCGCCGATGACCGGGATGATCGGGATAAAGCTGCCGTTCCAGTCCTGCGGCGCGGTCAGCTTCTCGACGCCGTTCATTAGGCACCACTTCACGCGGCGCGCCGTGACGACCGTGCGCCGGGGGAGCGGCGTGCCGCGGTCCTTTTCGACGGTCGCCAGGATGTCGGCCGGGATCTGCGTGACCGGGATCACGGATTGGTCCGGCAGGAGCACGAGGGTCTCGGTGTCCTCCTCGACCTCCCAGTATTCGGCGATCCGCACGCTCGCGCCGGCCGTCCCCGCGTTCGTGCTGATCCAGGTCGGAATGTCGTTCCCGATCGAGGTCAATTCACGGTCGGAGTAGGACGCGAGCGTCGAGTCGGGGTATTTTTTCTTGTACTGCGAATGCGGCAGGTCCTGCGTGAGAAACGCAAAGGCGCCATCGCTCCAGTCCGGCTCTTGCGCGAACGGGTCCAAGTAGACGGCCGCCTGGTTGAGAATGCGCTTATAGGTGATTTTCTGGTCGAAGGTCTGGGTGTTCGCATACTCGGTCAGAATCCGATACGCCCCGAACCCGCACTTGGCCGCGCGCTCGAACGCCCACTGCCGCGCGATGTGGGCGCGGGAGTCGGCCTGAATCGCCCGCGCGATGTCGTCGTAGGCCTGCGCGACCGCCTGACTGACGCCCTCGCCCTCGGGCGCGAAGGAGAGCCCCAGCTTCGCCTGCCGCGCCGTGTTGATGACCTGCTGCACGGGCCCGCGCAAGAGGTTGAACTCCAGGCACGGCCGCGCCGGCACCGGCGGCAGCCCCGAGCCGCCCTCCTGCCCACCGCGGGCCCGCCGGATGTCCTCGGGCCACTGCGCGCCGCGCTCGTCGACGAACCGCAGGTCCTCGAGCTCGCGCTTGCGCTGCTCCTGCATCGCCTCGTCGCAGAGCTTAAAGCGCTCGAGCGCGGCCTCGTGCGCGGACGTGTCGGGAACCTCGGGGTCGGTCGGGGTCTCAGGATAGACGGGGTCGGTCGCCATCAGCGGGCCTTCTCCATCTTCGCGATCGTCTCGTCGAGACGTTTCTCCAGCCGTTTGATGTTTCGGCGAATCGCCGGGCTCGTCCTGCCAGGCGGTAACTTAATCTTTCGCTTCCAGTAGCGGACATGCTCAGCCACCGACGCCGAATCTGCGGGGGGGCCGCTGGTTCTCGGCATCGGCTAGCCTCGGAACCGCTCGCCGGCGGCGGCCTCTTCGACGCGCGCGCGCACGTCGGGGTCGGGGATGGCCTGCAGCGTCGCGGCGAAGTCGGCGCGCGTGCCCAGACGCGCGAGGCGCAAGAGCTTGCGTATCCGCTCGGGGGTCACCGGCCCGCGCAGGAACTTGGCCGCGAGCGCCTCGCGCACTAGGTCGGCGGGCATGCTGTCTCGGGCAGTATCGCACACCCTGTCAAGAGTGACAGCTGTCACTTTGCACAGGATCGTCACGGGTTCGCCTCAAAGAACGCGCGCGCAAACCCCTCCGGCGTCACACTGCGTCGCGCCTTCCGATCCGCCGTCGGCGGCAGCCGGTGCATCTTCGAGCCCTCCGTCGCCACGACGCGCGCCTTGCCGGGCGGCGTGAAGTGTCCCCAGAGAGGAGCGTGCGCTTGGTATACGGGTCGCCGTAGTCAGCCGGATCGAAGGCCATCTGCGGCGGGCCGAGATACCACGACAGCCGCCCGACCGGGTTTTCGAGGGCCCACCACTTTGGCTGTTGGACCCACGCGACCCGCACGCACGCATCCACGAGGCTGAGCGCGGCGAGGAGTGCCGGATCACCCTTCTCGGCCCACCAGCGGGCGCCAGAGCCGGCCAAGTGGGTGCAGTCCGGGGCGGCGAGGATGCCCCAGACCCCGGCGCGCGAGCGCTGTATGAGGCGCACGTCCTGCCCCTTGCCCAAATCGTAGACCTCGACGCAGTAGCCGGCCTCGCGATACGGGGCCGACCACGCGCCCGAGCCGCCGCACAGGTCCCAGATCAGCACTAGCCCATCCACGAGCCCGGCCCGAGCGGGCGCGGCCCACTGGCGGGCGGCTCGCTGACCGTGGGCGCCTTCCGCCGCGTCGAGAAGTTGAGCTGCAGATACTCGGCGCAGTTCTGCGCGTGCTCATACCAGCCGTCTTTGCTCGGGTGCCGCATCGGCTTGTGGTTGACGCTGATCATGTGCGCGTCCCAGACGTAACCCGACTCGCAGCCGTCCGCGTAGAACGGCCACTTGGACACGCCCCGCCGGCTCGAGACGAGCAACCACCGCGCGTCGTCAATCCCAAACCCCTCGCCGGTCGCCGTGCGCTGCCGCATCGCCTTCGCGAGCTCCTCGATCATCGCGAGCCGCACGTCGGGCGCGTTGCTGTTGTCCTGAAAATGAATGCGATGGCGCGCCGGGTAGTGTGCGCGCAGGATCTCGACGCCGTTCTGCCGCAGGCCCTGGCTCGACTGGTGCGCGCCGGCCGGGTCGCAGCAGGTCTTCAGATCGACCACGCCCGGGAACCACTCCTCGCGATACCGCGTGACGACGCGCATAAAGTCATCGAGGAACAGGTCCTCGCCCTGTACGCCGCCCAGGAACAGCACCGCGCCGAATGGGTCGACCTGCCGCGCGACCCAGCAGGGATGATGCTTGCCGAAGTCGATCGCCTCTTCGAGCGGGAGCGCGGGGTTGAACGTCAGCGGCCGGACGTGCAGTTGCCGATTGAACGCGCCCGCATACACCGGGTCGCCGATGACGTTCATGCCGCGCAGGCCGTGGAGCAGCGTCTGCCGCTTGGGGTGCCCGAGCGGGTAGGTCTCCTCGAGGTTGCGGATCGTGTCGGCGTCGAGGTTGTGCGCGTTGTCATAGACACTCAGGGGGATGTAGCGCCGATGGGGGATCGAGTTGTCCGCTGGAAATTCGCGACTTATCCAATGAGTCTCCTCCACGGCTTGAGGCGTGATCACGATCTGATGCGGGTAGCCCTTCTGCGACAGCCGCGCTTTGAGCTCGTGGTACACGTCGCGCGGCATCTCCTCGGCCTGGTCGATGTAGACGCGCGCGAGCGTGAGCCCGCGGAACTTCGCGTAGCGCGTCTGCTGGTCCTGCGCCTTGAGCCCGCGGATGTAGGCCCGCGCGCCGTTGGGAAATTCGTCGTAGTGCTCCATCGCGTTCCAGCGCACGCGCAGGCCCGCCTTCTCGAGGATGCTGCGCCAGATCGGTTTGAGCACCGTCTGCATCGCGTCCTCCGTCCAGCGCGCGAGGAGTGTGTGCATGCCGGGGTGCGCGACGAGCGCGGTGATCTCTTTCCACAGCGCGATCGTGGTCTTCGAGGCCCGTAAGGCGCCTTCCACATCAAGGGCGTGCGTCTGGTCCGTGAGCGCGTCCCACTGCTTCCCGCGCCAGCGGATCGTGACGGCGCGCTCAGCGAGGGCGGCTTTCGGCATCACTAAACCAGTTCACGGGCTGGCAAAGGAATCGCGCCGACGCTGGCCATGCTGCCATACGGCCACACCTCGCCGCTGGCTTCCCATCGTTGTCGCGTCGCCGCGAGTTCCTCGGCGGTCTGCGGGCGCCAGAGATGCAAGCAGGTCTGGCAGAGATCCACCTTGCGCCCGTCGTTGATGTGCAACTGCATCACGACCTCGTCGTCCCCAAACACCCGCCGTTTGACACGGTCCATTTCCTCCCACGTCGGCAGGCGCCCACGCGCCGACACGCTCACATGGTCCCAACCGGCACCGTCCGATACCCTGAATACCACGGCGCCTAAGCGAAAGTCGCCGCAGTTCGTGCCGACCGGCCCATTGATCCGCAACTGCTCAAGGCGAACGTTCGGCTCTGACCGCACGCTACCTCCCGAACAGCTTCGCGAGTTGGATCTCTTGACAGGCCCGGGTGCCGATCGTTTCCGCGAGGTCCGGCTTGCCGACGTCGAGCAGCATCGCCGCGAATCGGAACTTATCCGCCGTCTGGAGGGCGAGCGTCTTCTCTGCTAGCGCGGGCAGATCGGTCTTCGTGCTCGCTTGCTTCACTAGCCGGTGGAGGGTCTTGTCACTCGCCATTTCCATCGCGTTACTCCAGTCGCTCCCACGGCGGGGTGAGGAGATCTATGAGTCGTCTCGCGTTCTCGCCGCTGATGATGTGCGCGCCGACACAGTTCGCGAGGAGCACGACCGCACTCCGCAGCCGGGTCAGTTCGGCTTCCAGTTCCGCGTGTGTGACCGGATCGGCCAATGACGGATCAGACCTCGGTTTCGTCCTCTTCGTCGGCATAGCTGCAATCCCACTCGTGGTAGTCGGTGAACAATGAACAGTGGCACTCCGGGCAGTGCGGATCGTCCGCGCACGCGGGGCACCCGCGATCACAGCGACGGCACCACATGCACTGATGGTCGACACAGAACTCGTGCACGGCTTTGTGGCCATCGAAGTCCTGGCACCAGGGATCGCACGCCTCCTCGCACATCACCCTTCACCCCTTCTCCTGCTGCATCACGATCCGCACGGGCAGCGCCGCGCCGTCGGGCGTCCCGATCTGCAGCTTGAGCAGGCCGAGATGCTGCGCGAGCGTCTTGAGCGCCTCGACCTTCGGCGCGAGCTTGATCTTGTGGATGTACTCAACCTCGCCCTCGTCCACCGTGCGCGTCGCGACCTCGACGCCGACGACCGCGCTCGCGATCGCCGCGTCGTAGTCTTTCGGCTGTTTCAGGCGCCCATCGGGATCGAAGATGCGCCGCACGTCCGCGTACGCGACGTGCGCGAGCTCCAGCAGCACGCGCTCGGCCGTGATGTCACAGCGCGCCTGCAACCGCGCCAGCGCCGTCTGCACGGCCGCCTTGACCACAGGTTTTAACAGGTTCTCGCTCGCCATCTGTTGCGCGGACGCCGCCGGGTAGCCCGCGCGAATCGCCGCCTGTGTGCCGTTGTAGTCGACGAGGTATTCCTGAATAAAGCGCGTCTGCTTGGTGGTCAGCGGCCGGGGGGGCGCCGTCTCATCGACCATTTTCCCGCGCTCGGTAATATGGTGTCGCCCGTCCGTCTTATCCGTCACTGTGGGCTTTCCTCAATGCACCCGCCCCCCGCGCGGCACGATCGGCGGGAGCGTCCCGTTGAGGCGGATCAGCGCGTCCGAGAACGTCGTCGCGCTCAGCCCGTCGAACACCGCCGCGAGGAGCGCCACCAGATACTGCCGGCGCATCGCGTCGGTAATCTCGAGCGCGTCCTCGCCCGCGTGCGCGCGCAGGATCTGGTCGAACCCGTCGGGCAGGCGCAGGCGAATGGTGTGCTCGCGCGTCGTCATCGGTGCCTCCACGTATCCAAGCCGGACGCGGCTTGTGTTCATCGTCGTAACAGGGCCGACGCCGTCGCCGTGGCTTCTCCCAACCACACGGACCCAGAATTAGATGTACCTTGCGGTACCAACGGCGCCGGCCCATTCGGTTCGCGATCGGCGGTCATGTTCGGCGATCGCCTGGTGGTAGCACGGTCGACCACAGGGGATGCTCGCAAATCGTCAGACCTCCCTCACGTAGATCCCATGAATGTGCTCGGCGAACGTCTTACGTAACCGATACGCCTCGGTTTTCGTCACGTCGCTTTTGACGTCCTCGACCACGATTTCCCCGACGGCGTACACGCCGCGATCGCAGTAGCGAAAATCCGCGGTGAACCGGCCCGCCGTGAAGACCACGAGCGGCGACCCCGACCGCCAGATCTCCATGACGTGCAGCGGAAACACCGGCTGGCACTCCAGGTCGGCAATGAGGCCCGCCTTCTCGAGCAGCCGGAGCTCGAGGTAGCGCGCGGCCTCCTTGCGCGACGCGAACCGCACCCCGTCGACATGGACCGGGATGGCGTGGTACTTGTTCGCCGGCGGCTCGCCGTCGACGAGCAGGCCCTCGCGCGCGGCGTAGGCCGTCCACGACTCCGCCCGCGCGCTCATCGCCGCCACAGTAGAAGTGTCCCCGTCACACGTACCGCCCCCGGAGCGCCCGCCGCACGCCCAGGACGTGCCCGCGCACGACATACGCCGCCATCGTGTCCGCGCGCCCCGGCACGGACCAGCTCTGCCCCGCCGCGAGGTCGGTCTCGACGACCGTCTGATGCGTCAGCGGGTCGATCGCCGCCACATGACACGCGCGCGCCGCCGTGCCGGCCGGCACCGGCCCGACCGCCTGGATGCTCTTGCACCCGGTGAGCATGACGACGAACTCCGACCCCGCGATCGCCGCGTAGTTCTTGTTCACCGCCGGCGCGACGTCGTCCGCCCCGCCTTCCCAGAACCCCTCATGCGGGTCGAGCGGCAGCGGGTGATCGCTCCGGCCGTTATTCACGACCTTCCAATTCTCGACGCCGAGCGGCAGCAGCGGGTCCGCGGCGCGCACACTGCGCATGATGGTGTCGATGTTCGGGACCTCCCACATGTTCGCGGGCCGGCCGTAATCGGGACTCGCGATCCCGAGCACGCCCTGCCCGACGTGGAGCACATACCCGGCGCCGCCGCACAGGATGCCGAGGAGCCGACAGCAGACCAGCTGGAGCGGGTCATCCATTGACACGACGCTCGATTGCGGCCCCTCGGGCTCGTTGTTGAAGACGGCGCCGGGGAAATCCTTGAAATCGTACGCCTGTCTGACATGGCTCCAGCCGTGATCGTGGCTGCTCCGCCGGGGGTGCAGCGTGAAGCTGTTCGCGCCGGCCTCGGCGGTCGCGAGCTTCATCGCGCCGTAGCCGCTCACGGGCTCGGCCTTGTCCTCAGCCAGCCACTGGTCGAGCGTGACGGCCTCCTCGCGGGCGCCCTTCGGCCGGGACAGCGCGACCAGGTTGGGCGTCTGCGCGACGACGACCTCGGCCATGTCGACGAGGTCGTCCATCGAGACCTTATCGAGCCGGTCCCACTCGTTCGCGCACTCGTAGTGCAGCACCTTGTGCTCGGCCCCCCGCAGGGCGTCGGTGACCTGGCGCGCCAGCTGCGCCGGGACGAACCGCCGCGCGCCGGTGTACTTGTCAAACTGCCGGCCGCCGACGATCGTGAGCTCGGTGCGCAGGCCGTACTGGTCATAGGCCGTGTCGACGAACCCGCGCAGGATGGCCGCGTAGTCGGGCCAGCTCGGCTCGATGCTCCGGCCCTTCCAATCGACCTCGCCGAGGATGCGCACGTAGTCGAACGCATGCGAGGCGAGGAACTCGAGATGCTCGACGACGCGCGCGCGTTCAAACTTCCAGCCGTAGAGCGCCCAGAAGAACGTGACGCCCAAGGGGTGGAAGACGCCCGTATCGTCGCCGATCACGTGATGCGCCGCGCGCACCAGGCCCTCGCGCCGGATGGCGGTCGCGGGCGAGCCGTCGAGCAGGAGCAGGCTCATGGGCTAGTCCACCAGCGGGATCGCGAAGGACTCCCCCGCCTCGATGAAGACGGCGCGGTTCCCGTCCGCGCTCGGGACCCAGGTCTCCCACGCGCCGGCCGCCTCCGCCGGGCGCATCTCTTTCGAGCCATCGGGCTGAATCGAGAGGACCGTGCGGGTCTGCGGCTGGCCGTCGGGCCCGTGCTTCGGATAGTAGGTGTGAAACGCGCCGGGCTTGCCGGGCGCCTCGAACGAGCGCGCGCGAGAGATGCAGAACGTCGCCTTGCCAGTGTCGTCAGCCATCGGAGGGTCCTCCTGCGGCACGCCGTAGGCGGCCGGTTTCCAGTCACTCGGGTCCCAGGGGTAGCGGCGGATGCCGTAGGTCTCGCCGGGGTTCGGGCCGTCGTTGAGCTGATAGAGCACGGCGACCGCGGTGTAGGCGCGCCAGAACGCCCATTCTTGGCCGATGCGCTCGGCCTGCTGCGCGTCGGTGAGGTTCCCCGGGCCCGTCGGGTAGCCGAACTCGGTGACGATGAACGGCAGCCCATCGCAGAGGCGCAGGAGGTGCTCGACCTCGGCCTCGCGCGAGTCGAACCCGTCGTGCGGGCGCTCAAAGGTGCCGTCGCCGTAGCGATGCACGCTGAGGCCGTGCAGGCCCGACGGCCAGCCGCTCCCGCGCACCCGCTCGAGCCAGAAGAGCGAGTTGCGGTCCAGGTTCGAGAGCGCGGGCGCCCAGAGGCGGAGATGGAAATACGCCGCGCGCTCGCAGGCGAGGTCGAGCTGGGTCCGGTACGTCGAGGGGAGAATGTCGCCATCCGGCTCGTTCCCCCACTCGACGTCCATGACCGCTGGGGTCACACCGAGCACGTCCAGGCGGGCGAGGTCAGAGACGATCGGCAAGGGGTGCAGCGCCGCCTTGTCGGCATCGTCGATCATCGCGGCCATCGTCGCGCCGTCACTCGTCTGGCAGTCGATGCGCGCCCACCGGAAGCCGAGGGCGCGGATCTCCTCGAGCGTCGGCACGTCGACGCGCGCGTTGAAATGGGTCTGGAGGCTCGGGAAGTAACTCATGGCGGGTCGTCTCGGAGAATCCGCTCGATCGCCTCGAGCGCGTCCTTGATGTTCGCGACGCACATCCCGACGGTGCCCACGAGCGCCTTCACCTCGGCGTCGAGCGCGACCAGCGGACAGGTCGGGAGATGCCGCGGCGCGGCCCCGCGACAGACGATGCAGATCACGCGGCGCCCCTCTTCCACGGTGAACCGCGGCGCCGGAAGGTTAGCGGGCATACGGCCCTCGACGGCTCGCGACGCGGAACCGGCGATCCGGCGTCGCCATACCATGGCGTGACGTCGCCTTATTCGCCTCGATCAGGGCCTGCACCTCCTCGGCGGCTTCAATGCGCATCCGGTAGCGGGTCCAGAGGACGAACCCGAGGACCACGCACACGAGCAGCATCACGAAGAGCAGGACCCCGGTGACGGCGACAAGGTGGGTCAGCATCGATCGGGCGCCCCTTTCAGTGCCGCTTTTCGTCCCGTCGGATTATGCACAGGCTTTTCCACAGGCTAACTGCTTGAGCGCACGACGATAACATCACTTTTCCACTTTTCCACAGGCCGTATTCGTACGGCGCGCGAAACGCGCGCCGGTTGTATTCTCTTGTGTTGTCTTGTCTTGTCTTGTCTTGTACACGAACAAAGTTCGAACACGAATCCGCTCCCCTTACTCGGTGAACACTAGCTCTTGTTGTTTCAGCGTCAGATGACGCTTCGTGTACGTATCCGCCCGCCGTTCCATCGCCGGTATCCAGATCCCGCGGGACCGCTGCCAGGCCTCGCGCTGAAAATGCCCCGTCCGGACGCAGATGTCGACGAGTTGCTGGAACTGGTCGTCCGACAGGAGACTCGCCGCCGCGAGGTCATCCAAAGGGAGGGGCTGATCGTCCCGATCGAGGGCCCGCCCCGGATAGCAGCCATGTTTCGCCACATGACACCAGACGCCGGTCAGCCCCCCGAGGCCCGCCGGCCCCAGCGCGCGCGTCACCGCCCGGATCTTCGGGTCGTGCGGCATGTCGCTGTCGAGCTGGAACCACTTCACCGCCGGGCCCCCGCAAAATACCGCGGCGCCTCGGTCGCGTCCTCGCCCTCAAGCCACGCCTGCACCTTCCGCCCGCTGTACCGCGCGACGTTCCCAATCCGCGGCCGGAGCTCGAACTGCTTGAACTCGTTGGTCGCCTGGAGCTCGTAGGCGCGCGTGCGCCGCAGCTCGAGGATGGCCGCGAGGTCGTCGAGGTAGAGCACCCCCGGCAACGGCTCGCCGACCACGAACGCACTATTCCCGTAGACGCGCGGGGCGTCGGGGGCGCGCGGCGGGTCGATGGTCGTGGCTGCGGAGGACCGGCGCGGCATGGGCGTCTCCTTCAGGGGGCGGGGCAGGGGTCCAGCCCTTCGTGACGAGGTAGTGGACGAACGTCCGGAGCTTATGGAGCGTGCGATCGAGCGGACGCATCGGCGGGGGGTCGTGGGTGCAGAGATAATGCACCGTGCGCCACGACATCGGCACGCCGGCGCGGGCCATCTCGTGCCCGACGTCGCGCCACGTCCAGTCGCGCGCCAGGCGCACCGCATTGATCGCGAGGCATTCCGGCAACATCATCATTTCCGCCGTGGTGCAATCCCTACACAGGTTGCACGTATGCGACAGCATTCACTTATAGGGACATGACGACAAAAAAACAAGGGGCGAGATGTAGCACCGCGAGAAAACGTCCTACACCAGTGCTAGTGTGGGTTGTGCAACCCTTGCAAACTGTGTAAGAGATGGCTAAGAGAGTCGCGGTGTTGGCGAAACTGCTCGCCGAATTGCTCGCGACGTACGGCGGCACGCAGAAAGATTTCGCGGACGCGATCGGGATCACGCGCCCGCATCTCAGTCACTTGCTGAGCGGCGCGCCGCAATACGCCACCATTAGTGTCGAACTGTGTCTCACGATCGCCGAGGTTGGGAAGACCTCCGCCTCGCGTGTCCTGCGCGCCGCCAACAAAGCCGACATCGCCGAACTGATCGAGCGGCTCTACGGCGGCCCTGCGCTCGTGCGCACCAGTGATCCCTCGGTGTCGGAAGCCGATCGCCGGCTGCTCGCCAAGTTGAAATCGTTGGATCGCAAGACCTACCGCGCGATCGTCACGCTCATCGAATCCTGGGCGGTGACGGCGCGATAACGTATCCCTCGCACATTTGTCGCACAATGTGGTAAACAACCCGCGGCCCGCCGTGGTAATCACCAGTTTGAGCGCCCCCACGCTCGCGGGCCCCACACACTCGGCGGAGGCGTGAACCTTATGCAGCGCGCGACGACTTCGCGGCGGCGGCGGCGGTCTCCTTCCCTGTCCACCCTGCTCACGCACGCCGTGCGTGATCTGCAGCGGGCGGCCACCGCGCTCACGGCGCTCGCCGGCGCGCTCGAGACGCAGGGCCTCACGCCGCCGGTGCGCGACGCGCTCGGGCACCTGATCGCGCGCGCGCAGAATCATCAGACACATCTCTGGCTCACGCTGGCGTCGGTGAGCACGCTGGCCTAGTGCCAGCGTGCCACTGTGTGCAACGTCGTTGCAAGCTACTGAATCAGTTGCCGGCGAATGATCTGCACGTACGCGCGGAGATTGGTCTCGATGTGGGCATAGTCGCGCGCGAGGTCAGCCGGGGACTGCTGCAGGCTGTTGACGGCGAGAATCCACGCGATCTGATACGTGAGCGCCTCGATGATCACCTTGCCATCGGTCTTCGGGGGCAAGGTCACCTCGAGCCAGGTCTGTAACTGTTCTTGCAGATCGAGCGCGTGCGTCATAGGGTCCCGCGCCATCACGCACCGCCTTTCGCACGCTTCACGAGGCGCGGGCCGAACACGCCCTTGAGGCGGCCGTCGATCGCGTCGCTGACGGACCGCTGGCGCGCGATCGCGAGCGGCCCGTAGAACGCGCGCGTCGTCTCGGCTTTCGTGTGGCCCATGAGGCCCTGCACGTCGTCGAGCTGCACGTCGTGGGATTGCAGGGCATCCTGCGCGATCGAATGCCGCGCGTTGTACGGCCGAATCGCCGCGGGCCAGCCGCACACGCGCAAGCGCTTCGCGTGGAGTGACGTGTCGTACACGCCCCAGGCGTGCGCCTTGATGAACGCGCGCCACGCTTTCACCATGTCGGTGTTGAGCGTGACGGTATGCGCCGGCGCGCCCTTCGCGCTGCGCACAATCCAGAGCCGGGCCTCGAGCTTCACATCCGACGGCTGCGCGCGCATGAGCTGCGTCGGCCGCTGCCCGGTCGTGTTCAACACGAGATAGCGGCCGTAGGTGTCCGGCCAGTCGGTTTTCGCGAGCGCCTTCGCGACGAGCCGGATCGTCTCGACCTCGACGCCGACCGGCAGGCCGGGCTCGATCGCCGGAATCTTCGCGGCGTCGACCGCGGTCGTCGGCAGCCCTTCCGCGAGCAGAAACTCCCGCAGCAGGCGGCAGCGATGCCGCACCGTGCGGACGGCGACGACGAGCGGCCCGCTCGTGGTCGGGGTCGTGCGCGCGTAGCCGTCGATCGCCTTTCCGTGCCGGGCATAGGCCGTGACGGTGATGCGGCGGACCGCACGGGGCTGCCCCGGCGTGCCGGCGGGAGGCGGCGTGCGCCACGCGCTGATCACCACGTTGACGTCGGCCGTCGTAATCGCGGCCGGGGCCTTCGCCCCGATCGCCTGCCCGTCGGCGCCCGTCGCCCGCAGCCACGCGCGCAGGTGCGAGCGGTCGGCCTTGAAGGACACACGGCCCGTGATCTGCGGCCAGAACGTCTCGAGACGGGCCCCGAGCGTGGGGCCCACCTTGGCCCCTGGGCGCGGCGCGGCCGGCTCAAGGGGCGCGAGGCTCAATTCTTTCTTTTTGTCGAGCTGCCACTGCTGCATGACGTAGAGCGGCGTGTCGAGGCCACAGAGGGCCGCCGGCATCGAGTAGAGCGTGCCGTGGTGCTTGACGCGGACATCGTGGCCGGAGGCGTGCCGGTAGATTTGGGTCGCGATCTGGGTCTTGAGCTGCGGGCGTTTGGGCATGGTTGGCGGCTCCTGTTCCGCCAGGGTGGAGCACCGGCCGAGCTCGTTGGGTATGTCACCCAAAGGTCGACTGGTTGCACTGATTGCACAAGTTGCACGGAGCATAACCCAACGAGCTCCAGATGTCCACCACCCGGCCCTCCACCCGGGAGTCCGGACCCCACCGAAATCCTTAGGAAATCAGCGGACGGGGGCGGACGTGGGTGGACGCGCGGGAACTCCCACCCGCGCGGCCGATTTCGGGCTGTTTTCGCGTTTTCGTTAGGGTTTCTGGGGGTTTTAGGTGGTTGCGGGGGGGGGATTTGAACCCCCGACCTTTGGGTTATGAGCCCACAGGTGCGCTTGTAAGTGACTGATTAGACTCGGTCGTCCGCTGTCTACCACCCACGTCTACCACCCGCCGCCCGGTTTCGGCCCTGTTCACCCCTGTCCGCTCCCGACCGCTTTAGCGCAGGCCCAAAGGTCGTGACGCGCGGTGAATCCCGACAATGTGAGGGGGGGCAAATTGTCCGGATTACGATGTCTTGCGATCGCAATCATCGCAATCCCCTACCGCTGGCGAATCCGTGCTATCCTCGCGCTATGCCCAAACGCCGACACAGAAAGAACCCCGCCGCCGTCGAGCTCGGCCGCCGCGGCGGGCTCGCCCGCGGCAAGACCGTGCTCAAGAGTATCCCGGCCGAGACGCGCCAGGCGCTCGCCAGCCATGCCTCTCGCGCCCGCTGGGCGCAGGTGCGCGCGAAGAAGGAGGCGGCGTCATGAGCCTCCGACTCGGCGCGCTCCACGACGCGCTGCTCGACCCCGGCAATGCTGAGAAGGCCGTACGGGCGGCCGAAGAGGTCGCCGGCTACGACAAGGCCCTTATGGACATCCGCGGCGACCTGCGGGTGATTCACTGGATGCTGGGGGTCATGCTCATCATGATCGTCGGGCTGTTCTGGCAGGGCTTCACGATCATGGGACGGTTGCCATGATGGTGCGCGAACTCTACGACGCGCTCATCTCCGTCGGCTGCGACAACGCGCTCGCGCGCGCGGCGGCCGAGGCTGTGGCACCAGCGGAGTATGTACACGAACTCGAGGCCGAGGTCGACGAGCTCTACAGGCGCGTCATAGAGCTCGAGGCGGCACGGCAGCCGGTGGACGCGCGATCACGAAAATAACCCCTTGACATTGCGCTGCCGCTAGCGCATACTGCTCTGGTATTCGCGCCGCGCCGGGGATGGAAGCCCCGGCACGACGCTCACCACGCACAGCGCCACAGGAGGGCGCGGCACATGGCTGACCTCACTTTACCACTGACGCACTACTGGCCCTGGGACGGCGACGAGCAGCGCGCGGTCTGCGGCGTCTCGCTCCGCACCCTCACCACGCCCCACAGCCTCGCGCCGACCTGCCCCGAGTGCCAGCGCGTGCTCGCGGCCGATGCCGCGCTCGTCGAGGCCACCATCACGCGGCTCCAGCAGTACTTTCCGATCGAGGCGAGCCTGGTCGCGTATCATCGGCGGGGGGTGTTCCGATGACCCTACTCGCCCGCCGTCCGACCAAGACCTACGCGCAGGCGCCCGAGGGGCTGTTCGCCGCCTGCTGCTGTGACGTCCAAAACCTCGGCCTCGTGCAGGGCGCCTACGGCCCGAAGCACAAGGTCCGCCTCGTCTGGCAGCTGGATCTCACGACCGATGAGGGCCGCCGCTACGAGGTCGCGCGCGTCTACACGCTGTCGCTCCACGAGCGCGCGACCTTGCGCAAGGACCTCGAGAGCTGGCGCGGGCGCGCGTTCACCGAGAAGGAGCTCGACGGCTTCGACCTCGAGCGCCTGCTCGGCGTCAACGCGCAGCTCCAGGTCGTGCAGCGCCTCGGCGACGACGGGACGGTCTACGCGAACGTCGCGACGGTCATCCCGCCGGCGAAGGGGCACGCGAAGCTCGCGCCGGTCGACTTCGTCCGGCTCAAGGACCGGCAGAACGGCCAGGCCAACGGCACGCGCGAGGTGACCGTCGACGACATTCCGTTCTAGGCTGGACTTGACAATGCGCTAGCGGTAGAGTATACTAGCTGTTATGACAATGACGATTGCGCGGATTCGATGGCGCTTGAACGACCCCGCCGAGGATAACCGAGTACGGTGGACGAAGGTGCATCACGTTTCGGTCCACAATGCCGACCTCACGGTGTGCCATCGCATCATCCCCCAGGCGTACATGACGGATTACGACGAGCAGATTCCGGCTGACGCGCCGGTCTGCACGCGCTGCAAGGAACTCGGCCTCGACTAACTCGACCGCGCCGTGGTGAGGATGGAAGCCTCGCCGCGGCGCCCCAGCGCGAACAGGAGCGCGCTCACCATGGCGACACTGACCAAGACCAAAATCACCAAGACCACGAACCGCTCGACCCGCTTCTACGACATCACCGACGCCGCCGGCCAGACGCAGCGCTACCCCAGCGTGACCACGATCCTCGGCGCCATCAACAAGCCCGCGCTCGTGGGCTGGGCTGCTCGCGAAGAGCGCACGCTCGTCACCGAGGCCGCGGCCGCCCTCTACGCGGACACCCAGCAGCTCGCGCAGCCGCTGCCCCGGTCAGCCTACCTCCTCGCGCTCGAGCAGCGCCTGGGGCAGACCAAGGCCCACGTGAAGGCCCTCCAGCAGGCGGCCGACATCGGCACGCAGGCGCACCACGCGATCGAGCACGCCCTGCGCACGCAGCTCGGCAAGGCCGTCGGCCCCGCGCCCGTGCTCCCCGACGCCGCGCTCTGGGCGTTCATGGCCTTCGAGGACTTCGCGAAGGACGTCGCGCTGACGCCGCTCGCCGTCGAGCAGGTCGTCTTTTCGCATAGTCACCAGTACGCCGGCACGCTGGACCTGGTCGCGGACCTCGACGCCAACGCGCTCCTCGCGCGCCTCGAGCGGCAGGGCCCGGTCGCGTCCACCTTGGGCGACTGGCTCAAACAGCAGGGCGCCGTGCGCGCCGTCGTCGATTTCAAGACCGGGAAGGGGATCTATGGCGAGGCGCATCTCCAGGCGGTCGCCTACGAGCGCGCGCTCGCCGAGATGGGCCACGGCCTCGTCAACGGCGTGCGCGTGGACGGCGGGCTCATCGTGCGCCTGCCGAAGCTGACGACCGATCCCGACTTCGAGGTCGCGGTCGTGCCGCCGGCGCGCGAGCTCTTCCAGACGTTCCTCGCCGTGCGTCAGCTGTGGGATTGGACCTACGCGCAGGAAACGGCGTATCAGGCCAAGCGCAAGGTTGCGTAACTCGTTTTTGTGAAAGGTATTCAGATGAAAACATGCACCACGGTCGGTCTCGTCGTCCTGCTCGTCGCGCCGGCGTCCGTCTCGGCCCAGGGCTGGATGGAGATCCAGCGCTGCGCGAGTGGCTCCTCGTGCGTCGTCCCGATCCCGCCCCCGTTCCCGATCGTCCAGCCGACCCCGCCGCCTCCGACGTATCTGCGGCCGACGTATCCGATGCCCTTCTACACGCCGCCCGTGTATGTCGTCCCCGCCCCACCAGCGGGAGGCATCAACCCGTGGATTCCGCTGATGGTCGTGCCGCCGCCGCCCGCGCGGAGCGCCGTCGAGACGTGGTTCCTCTTGCAGCAGCTGGCGGCGCGGCGTCCGGCGCCGTAGCGCCCCCCTAGCCCGGGATAGCGGGCGCCGGCCCCCAGACGATGTAGTAGATCGCGATGACCGCAACCACGATGCGGAAGATCGCCATCAGGTCGCCCGTGAGCGGGAAGCCCAGGATGTTCAGCACCGGCCCGAGCAACGCAAAGAGCACCACGACACAGACGACGGCAATCAACGTGCGGATGAACAGGTTGCGCATGGCGCCTCCTTCAGGCAATGTCCGCGGTCAGCACGCCGTCGACGGTCCAGAGCGGCACATCGTCGGCGTCATCGAGCCGGAACTTGTAGCCGGTCGCGAGCAGGTAGATGTTGGTCGCCGACATCCCGCCGGCATTCAAGACGATCGGGTTCGCGTTCGCGATCGTCCGCGCCGTGTCGCTATAGGTCGGCTGCGGCGTGTCGGTGCCGGCCAGGAAGCTATAGAGCTGGCCGGACGCGACGGGCACGCCTTCGGCATCGCAGAACTGGGGCTTGACCCACGGGAGCAAACTCGCCGCCATAACCACCTCACAATGCGTTACACTAGCGCTACCGCATGACCTACCGCCGCCTGCTTATCGATGGCCCCGCCGCGATCGTCGACGCCACCACCGCCGCCGGCGCGTGGCTCGACGAGCAGATCGCCTTTGGCGTCACCCTTCTCTGGTACGCCTACTGGATCACCGTCGCGACCGTGATGGTTCTCTGTCTCCTTACCGTCGCCGCGTGGCTCGCGCTCGGGAGTCCCACACCCCTACCCGATGCGCCGGCCGTCCTACCCCGCGGGCCGCGCGCTTAGGGCGTCGCGGGCTCAGGTTCCTCGGTCACCGCCGGCACCAGCGCCGGCCGGGCCTCCGTGATCGCCCGCTCGAGCGAGGCCGCCCACGCCGCGCGCGCCGCTTTTGCGCCCACCGGCAGCCGCAGGCCATTGAGGAGGAGGCGCGTCGTCCGCGGCGACAGCAGCAGCTTCGCGACCACTGGCGCCGCCAGCGTGTAGTTCAGCCCCACCCCACTCATCAGCGCCGTGCCTTCCGCGCCCTTAAACGCCGTCAGCGCCGTGCCGCTCGGGTTGGGATTCTCGGCGAGCTTTTTCGCCAGGAGGAAAAAGTGATCGAGGTCCTTAATGTGTGCCGCATCACGGAACAGCAGGAGCTTGGTCTGCGACCCGAGCGCCTGCCATTTTGCCTGTAAGCCCTGCGCCCGACTAAACCCGCCCTCGGCGGTCGCCGTCTGCAGCAGGTCCTCGAGAAACGCCCGACCCACGAGTGGCAGACTCTCCGGCGCCTGTCGTTGGAGGTCCCGCAGGAACCCCGCCGCCGCGTCCTTCTGCGAGGTCGCCTTCCGAAAGACCCCGACCCCTTCCGGATGGAGGTCCTCCAGAATCGCGCCCGCGACGTATTTCGCCCGCGTCGCCGCGCGCCCGGTCTCGAGCGCCCGTAAGACCTCCGGCCCCGCCGCCGTGGCCGCGTTGCGCACCTGCCTGTCCAAGTGCTTGACCGCCAACGCCGCCGCCCCTTGTCCCGCCGTCCGGAGCTCCGGGATGTCCGTGCGGGCCATCGACTTCAGATCCCCGAGCGCCGCATCCACGATCGACAGCGGGGCATGATCGCCAGCGGTCATCAAGGTATCAAGCGCGACGAGCGCACGCGCCTTCGTCCCCTGCAGCACATTGGTGAGCTTCCGTTCCCGGGTGAGCCGATCGTAAAGCGGCTGCAGCGCCGCCTTCGCTGGCCGGAGGTCGACGGGCAGCTTCATCACGACATCGACCTGCCCAGCCCCGGGCGGGAGAATCGGGCTCGAGATGTCCTGATACTTCCAGCCCCCCTCGGCGAGGCGCTTTTTCGCGACCGCGAGCGCCCCGCGGGCCGCGTTGGTCAGACGCCCAGTTCGGAGCGCGAGCGCGATCGAGCGCTGCACCTCGGCGCGCGTCATGTTGGAGGTGCCCGGCGCCGCCTGGAGGATGTCGTCATAGACCGGCGCCCCGGCGGCGCGATGCACGTAGTGTGTGTCCACGTCACTATCGCGGACCAACTTGCCGGGCTGGAACGGCACCGCGTCGAGCTCTTCGTAGATGCGCCGCAGTTCCTGGATCTCCGCCGGGGCCGGGAGCTCCCCGCCCAGTTCTTTCCGCAGCCGTTCCTTCACGGGCGTCGGCAGATCCTCGGGCACATAGTCCGCATGGAGCAGGTTCTCTTCCGCCGTCCGGAGTTGCCCGTAGGCGACATCGGCCTCCTTCGCATGCTGTTGCACCGTTCCGCGCACGCCCTTCCGCACCGCCTCGCCCGCGAGCTCCGGTGTCGTGGCGGCGCCCGGCGCCGTGCGTTCCGCGAGTTGTGCGCCTGTGGCCTTCAGCGCCGTCGCTTGCGCATCGCGCGCCCGCCGGCCGATGGGACTCCCAAGGAGCGACTCTTCGGCGAGCCGCTGCGAGCCCCGCAGGAAGGTGTTGCCGGTCGCCGTCGCGACATCCACCGGCACCCCCTGCCGCATCCCCCACGCGACCGCCTCGCCCAAAGGGTCGACGGCCGCGCGCGCGAGCTTCGGCACGATCGGGACCGTCGCGCCCGCGGGGTAGGCTTTCGTGATGACGCTCGGCAGCGCGATCTGCCCGAGGAGACCCGTCGCCTCGCCCAGCGCCCCCGCGACATCGTCGCCGGCGCGGATGCGCTCGCCGAGCGCCGTGGTCGCCGGCCCCAGCGCGGGCAAGAGTCCCGCGACGGTATACGCCGCGGCTTTCTCGTAGTCCCCCTGCCGATAGAACTCCCGCGCCTTGTCGAACTGCTCCCCGGCCGCGGTCGCGAGCGTCTCCAGCGTGCGCCCGACCGCCTCGGGACTCTTCACCGCCTCATAGAGCCCCGTGAGAATCGCCACCGGGTTGGAACTCTTCCAGAGGCCCGCGCCGTACCGCGCCGGCGCACTGCCCTCCTCCGCCGGGGCGGTGCCCGCATGCGGATCGGTCGAGAGATAGCCCGACGGGGCCACTGGGCGCCCCGCGTTGGGGTCGGTCGAGAGGTATTCATCGGGCGGCATTCGTCACCGCCTTCCAGCCCTTCCCGTCCCATTCCGCGAGCTGGCCGTTCACGGTGCGTCGCTCGCCAACCTTGGGCCCCGGGACCCCAGCGGCCGACGGTGCGGGCGTCCCGCGCGGGGTGTACTCCCCGCCGGCCACGCGCAATGTGTTCTCGCGCTTCGCCGTGATGAAATCCGAGAGCGAGCTCAGTTTGGCTTTAATCTGCAGCACGCTGTCGGTCGTCGTCGGCGTGTAGCGGTCGAGCATGATCTGCTCGCTCGGCGTAAAACTCGCGCCCCCGCGCAATTTGGCGATCGTGCCCTGGATGTTCCCGAGGAGGTTCCGGAGACGTTCCGGCTCTTCGCCTCCCACGCCGAGCCACTTGGCCCCCGCCGCGCCTGTGCGGCCGGCAATCGGCCCGACGCCCCGCCATTTAATCCGCTCCCCGAGGTTCAGCGCTTCCTTCCCCAGGTCCTGCACCGTCAGCATGGTCGCAACATCTTCCTGCTGCCCCGCTGTCAGCTTGAGGCCGCCTTCTGCCCCGCCCGCGGCGCTCCCGGGCGTCATCCCTAGCGCCTGGCTTTCTCGCACGTAGATCGGTTTCCCATCGGGCCCAATCACCGAGACGATCCGCTCGTCGCGAGGCGCGGACGGTGTTCCCGGCACGGCCGCGATCTGCTCACCCCCCGGCCCGAACCGCACCGAGCCCGGCGAAAGCGTGAACTGCTCCGTGGGCGACTCGCGCGGCGGGCCCGCCGCAATCTGCTCCCCACCGGGCCCATAGCGCACCTGCCCCGGCCCGAGCGTGAACCCCGCCTCCGCCGCCGTCCCCACGCGCGCCAGCGCGCCCGCCGCGAACTGCTGGAGCGCCACCGACCCGTCGCGGTCGATCGCGTCGAGGAGCTGATCGGCCAGGGCGGCGGGGAGCGCGCCGATCTGCTTCGCGGCGCCAATCTCCAGCCGGCCGAGGTCGGGGTCAAACTGTTGCGCCGTCAGGCTCCGCGCCGTCCCCGCGAGATACTCCGCCCGCTTCTCGGCGGCGGTGAGGTTGGCCGTCTGGGTGCGCGCCATGCGCTCGGCGTTTTCGTCGAAGACTTTTTTGACCTCGAAGAGCACGGCGGGCGGGAGCTGCCGCCCGAGCGCCTTCTCATAGTCGAACGTCGGCTGCTTGGTCACCGGGTCCAGGCTGATCCCTGCGGCGAGCGCCTGCTCGATCTGCGCGTCGCGGGCGCGCTTGGCCTGCGCGTCGGCCGCGGCCGCCGTGCGCTCCTGGGCCTGCGCGCGCTGCCCCTGCAGCTGGAGCACCTGCGCGTAGGTCTCGAGCACCGACGGCCCCGGCGCGGGCGGCCGAATCGACAAGGGGATGGACGGATCAATCGGCATGGGTCACCTCTAGTACGGCCGCATCGGATACGTGGGAACCGCGCCACCGCCTGTCGCGGCCGGCGAGGCTGTGCCGCCGCGCGTCAGGATCGCCAAGAGCGCCGCCTGTGTCGCGGCGTCCGCGCCCCCCAGCAGGCTCTGCGCCCGCGCATTCGCCGCGCCCACCGTCCCCGCCGCCTGCGCGTTCGCGTTCTGCGTGATGAGGCCGGTGCCCGTGTTCGCCTGGTTCGTGAGCAGGTTCCCCGCGTTCCCCGCGTAACTCGACCCGAGGTTCGCCTGTTGGCCGGCGGCGCCGTAGCCGAGCTGGCTCAGGCCCATGAGCTGGTTGTAGCGATTGTTGTACTCATTCGACGCGAAGTCCTGCCCGTAGCGCGTGATCGCCTTGAGCGTCCCACCGGTGAGGAGCGTCCCGCGCGCCGCGGCCGAGCGCTCGAGCGCCTTCTGCCCTTCGCTAATGCGGAACTGGAAGCCGGGCGCCGTCATGAGCGCGGCCGTCGCGCCCCCGACGCCACTGAGCGGCGTCATCCCGCCGCCGCCGCCAAACTGCCCGCTACCGCTCGGCCCCGGCTGAAAGGTCGAGACGGGCAGGCCGAGTGACTGCTGGTAGTCCGCGAGGACGACCTGCTGGCCGTCCGGCCCGATGACGCGCCGCGTCGGGTTATAACTGCCCGACGGCCCGCTAATCGAGTTCCACTTCGGCTTGGGCCCGTCCCAGCCGCGGATGAGGTCGACGTAGGTCCCATCGGGCATCACGATCGCGTCGTTACTCGCGATGGGGTTCCGACGCGAGCCGTGCGTCGCGCGTGTGGCATTGATCCCCTGCGCGCGGAGCGCGGCGAGGATCGGGTCGATCAGCGCGGGGCTCGCGGGCTGCCCGGCGATCGTCTGCCGGATGATCGCGTAGGGGTCGACGCGCCCGGGCGCGGCACCCGTGGGGGCTGACGGGGTCGGCGCACCCGTGACGGGGTCGAACGTGCCCGGCGCGCCGCCGGTCTGCGGGACGGCGGGCGCCGGGGCCTGGGGCGCACCTTGCGTGTCGAACCAGTCGGTCGCGCCGGGTTCGGCGTAGTCTTGCTGAGCCATGATCTAGATCCTCGTGGCGCCGCGCGCCACATAAAAGTCGACCTGCTCTGCCGGCACGGGCCGCGTCTCGCCGGTCGGCGCGCGGAGCGTGACGTAGCTCGACTGCGTCGCGGGCGCGGCGGTCCCGCCGCCACCGCCACCGAGGAACGCGCCGCCGGTCGCCCGGTTCGCGTCCGCGATCTGCTTGGTCGTGAGCTGGGAGAGCATCGACAGCGGGACCCCGCGGCCGTTCACGAGCGGATCGGCTGCCACCGCCGGAGCCATCGCCATCGGGGCCGCGCCCATCGGCGCCGCCGCGGCCGGCCGCGCGGCCGGGGCCGCCGGTAGCCCCAGCAGCGCCGTGAGCGCCGTCAGCCCCTGCCCGCCCTGCTGCGCATACGGC
>Ga0137430_1000095_pt1 | contig 24660 bp, 28 predicted proteins | sample EasRivERMZT754_2_FD_104651 | JGI IMG/M metagenome (GOLD analysis project Ga0137430, IMG submission 104651) | Soil microbial communities from meander-bound floodplain in the East River, Colorado, USA - East River MetaG ERMZT754_2 | ecosystem: Environmental > Terrestrial > Soil > Floodplain ...
AGAGGGGTCGGGCTGGGTCACCTACAAATTTTACTCATGGGGGCATCGGGCCTTTTGAGCCGAACGCACGCCTATTTGGTAGAGGCATTGACAAATGTAATGATTACACCGAGACTCTCACCAATCGACCGTTCCAGGAGTGTGAATGATGAGGGTGTTGCTCTATCGGGACAAACAGGGAGAGTGGCGATGGACGCTGCGGGCGAAGAATGGCCGGATTCTGGCGAACTGCGGCGAGGGCTATAAGAACGCGACGCATTGTAGGACCATGGCCCGCAAGTTATTTCCCACGGCTCTCTTCTCTGCTGAAGGTCAGGCCGAGCCCTCCCGCTAATGGCCAAGAAACCAGCACCTCCGCGCACATTGACCCAGCGGGCCGAGAACGAGTTGGGGAATGCCCCGCCGATGACGATTGAATTGGCCGTGGTCTTTGCCAAACTCTTACATATTGGTTGCCCGGCACCCCGAGCCGTGCTCTATTGTGCTCCCCAATTAGCCACGGGCGGGCCGGGGATGATCGATGTGGTCAAAACCGTGGCCCGCCAATGGGTCCATGACGTGCTGGTGGTGGAGGCCATTGGCAATATCAACGGGGGCGCGTTTCATGAGCTGCCGGCCGAGGACCGCATGCGAATTGCCCTGGAGAAATCTACGGCTGAAATCAGCTTCTATCTCTTTGCAACCAACTTCAACGACGTGGACTCACGGGAGGGCATCGACAAGATCAAATATGCCCGCGAAGTGCTAAAAGTGGCGCTGGGCCAACAGCCCGACGAGCTGGACCCCATGCAGGCATTCGCCCGGTATGCGCTCGATATGGCGCGAGAGGCCCAGGCCAAGCGGTCGGCCGGCAAAAAGACGCCCCCCCAACTGAGCCCCGAACCCAACTTTAAGATGTAATGGGAAGCGTGACTGTTCGGGTTCGCTGCCGCTCCGCCTGTCTGGGGCTCTGCCCCATTCAGTCTACGCGGATAGAAACAAAGAGCTTGACAACCCAATCATGTATCGATAAGCTACGCCGCTGGAGGAGGGGGGCCGAAGGCCCCAATCCTCCATTCTGGAGTATTGGGGGGCGTGGGGGGTTTGACTGATGGGGCCTCGCGGGGGTCACACCAACCTAGAGGCCGTGATGGCTCTCTTGGCCCGACTCCCTGGCTATCAGGGCGTTGATATTGCCCGCCGGTTAAACATGTCCAAGCCTGCTGCTGATAAAGCCATCCAGACACTTCGCAAGCAAGGTCGCCTAGAACGTCGCACGGTCACAGACCCTCACCATCCGAATGCCGGGGGGCTCGGCTACTTTCCCACGGAGCATCATGAAAACACTCGACTCCATCATTGACGACGTGTTCATCAAAGAGGGCGACATCTACAGTGAGCCCCCCAAGAACGACCAACCTACGGCCCGAGGGGGCATTACGCTCCCTGCCCTACAACGATTCTATAGTGCAATGGAACTGCCCCGCCGAGCGACGATACTGGACCTGAAAGGGCTAACCCACGAAGAGGCACGGGCAATTGTGCGCTGGCTCCTGGAGCAGATCTCCCAGGAAATGGGGCTGGATGCCATTCCCTACCAGCCTCTCCGCTTGTTCATGTTGGACTTCGGCTACAACTCGGGCGGGGCGTTAGCGATTCGATGGCTCCAGCGGGTCCTAGGCGTGACCAGGACAGGGAATATGGACCTGTTGACCCGATCATTGCTCAGTATGCCGGCTGAGGCCAAACAGTGGCGCTACATGCACTTGGCCTGCCTCTATGCCCGCCTGGAGATGGTGGACCGTTGGACCGATGCCCCGCCCAACAAGAAATATGAGGAGGGCCTGGAGAACCGCATCCACACTTTCAGCCTACTCCGAGTCCCCTGATGTAATCATTACATGGCCTGTCATCTCGCCCCCTCTCTCCGAGACCTGATGGTCCGGCAATTCCGGGCCGACATCTATAAACGTGTCGGCTTCGTGGAGTTTCCGCCTCAGGCAGCCTTCCGTCTAGCCTCGGAGGGCTGGGAGCTGACTAATAAAGTCGTGGAGGCTCCTGAGTGGGAGGAGCCCCCCTACGACCCGAAGATTACGGACCCGGCCCACTATCTCATTAAGCCCAAGCCTGTCCGGCTGCTTGTCCCGTGCTTGCCTGAGGACCCAGACGCCCAGCGGATAGCCGAGACAGACAACTTCGCCAAAGAGGAGTGGCGGCTCGCGGTTCCCCGAGAATTTAGCTACTTGGACCGCCAAGGGATTCCCGTCGTCAATGCCGGGGTGATCGCCCACAAGGTCAGCCTCTTGGCCAGCTTCAAGATGGGCAAGTCCCGCAATATTGGTATGTGGGCCTCTGGGTTCGCCTGCCTGCCGGGCGCAACGATTGAGATGGTGGGGCTGGAATACGCCACGTCCCAGCACGAGTTTGAGTATCTCTGCGAGACACTCCTTAGTGGGACCAACCCTATTATCAAGAAATGGAAGCATCGCTATAACGATGTGCGGGCCGGCCGCATGTATCTGGAGCTGCTGAACGGTTGTAGCTTCAGTGTGAAAAGCTGGCAGAACAAAGACCTGATGCGGGGTGCCCAGCTCACCACCTACATCTTCAACGAAGTCTATCAGCTGCCCGGCCTAGAAGCATACACGGGCCACGCCCAGAACCTGCGTGTGGAGAAGGGCTTTGCCGTGTTCACCTCAACCCCGGATAAGCCCTGGGTCAAGGTGCTTCATACGATGGGTCACGGGCACAATCCAGACTGGCACTGCGTCTGCGATAACAATGCCTTCGTCAATCCCTTCTCGTTTGACTTGACGGGGCTGATGGCCGACTTGCCCGACTGGGCTACACTGAGAGAGTTTGCACCGGGGCTCATGGCCATGGCTGAAGCCTCAGGTCTACAGCCGGGGGCGCTCATGAGCAAAGAGAAGTTTATGATCTCCTGGCTCGGTCGGGTCGGGGGCTTTGTCGGGCGGGTCTACAGCTTCAGTCGGGAGGCCATTACCTGTAATCCCGGCACCCATCCGAAAATCTGGAAGCCCAGTGTTGTTACTGCCTGGGAGGACCGTCAGGCGTATCTCCAGGAAGTCCGAGAGGCTGTCCACTAGATGCTGACTGCCGATAATCTGCGTATCCCGAAATCCTGGGAGATTCTGGCCGGGGCCGATACCGGGACCTATCTCGGCGGAGCTATCTGTGCGATCGACCCTGACTATGAGCTGTATGTCCTGGAGGAGTTTCCGAACTATCACTATACCGGGGACGGCACGATTGAGCTAACCGGCATGACCGTGAGCGAATGGCTGCTCTGGTTCCGCTCTCGGATGCACCGCTGGACCGGCCAATCCCGTAACTTTGCCTGGGCCGATGCTAATACGCCATTCAAGACCGAGGTGATTAAGGGCTTCCGGTTCAAGATGAATCGCAAGCCCCTGGAACTGCGGACAGAAATCACCCGTGAATACACCCGGAGTGGCCGGCTACATCTTATGCCGTGGCTCAAGGTGATCCCCTATGAAATGGAAGAAGCCGAGTGGCCCGAGCATGAATCTGTGGGCAGCGGTAAGATGCAGCGACTGAAGAAAAAGGACCATTGCCTTGATGGAGTCGAGCATGTGGCCAGTCGCCGGCCTCATCCGAAATTCAGGCTCGAAACACCGGGTAAGGCAAAGACCATGCGGGAACAACTCGCCCGCCGGCATGGGATGACGATGAAACCGCCAGCTCAGGACCCCCATCTCGGCCAGAACTAGGTGTAATGATTACATCCGGCGGGAGGACACATGGCTCGAAAGCGTGAAAAGCCTAAGAAAACTGAAAATGAAGACGAATCGGTCGCAGATGACTACAATGCGGCGGCTGACGAAGCTCGTCCGGGAGAGACACTAGAGGACTGGAACGAGCGGATGAATGCTGTCGAGGGTCGCCCGCATGATGCCAACGAATCGAGACATCCAGATCCCGAAGACGAGTTTACGGACCCGAACATGGGGAACATGTAGATCCCATAAGCCTACGCTGGGGGACCAGCTCTTTTTGGGTAGCTACCGAGTCTACACCCGTGACGGGCATCAAACAAACCACATGCTGCACGTCACGAATGTTCGGGGCCGGAAGAACATAGCAACAGGGCAATGGTATGGCTGGGTCACGGTCGAAACAGAGTCCGGCTCCGAAACCTGGGGTCTGCCGAGTCTGATTACTCTGATTACTGAAAGTATACTTCGCCGGAAGGCGTAGGAGCGTCGATGCTGGATAGGATAGATTCGGACGTAGACGCCTGGAGCCGAGACTGGAAGCGACTCCGCCATCAGAAGCATCGGCAGCGTGGCGGGGTCGAAGCCGCCATGCTCCTCGACTTCCTTCTGTATGAGGGAGAACATCAGAGCATCCAGGTTCAGAATGCTGTCCTGACCCGTGCCTTCCGCCACGAACGGGACAAGAATAAGCTCCGGCTCATTGTGCCTCTGGCCCGGCGGGCTGCAGACAAGCGTATTGGTCGGCACTTCTCCATCAATCATCGCTTCAAGGCGTCCCCAAATACCAAAGACGGCGTGGCCTTTGACCATGCCGATGTCATCTCAGACCAGCTCATCCCGGCGACAGACTTCAAGGCCCAGCAGGATACGTTACTCTGGGAAATCTACACATGGCTGGTGACGTGCGGCGTCTGCTTTGAGCATTGCGACTGGAAAGAGGCCGTCACCCAGGATGTGATGCCCAAGTATGACGAGGCCACGGGAGATATCATCTGGAAGGACAGTCTCACGGAGCAGGAAATCCCAGAGCGTGTGCTGGAGCAGCTCGTGCAGTCTGGCCGGGTTGCGCCCGAGCGGTTCTCCCCCTCGGTTGAAGTCCAGGCCGTGGGCGACTTCGGGGCGGACATCTATGACCCTTTCCGGGTCTTTGTGGACGCCAGCGTCAAGCAGGTCAAATTCCTTGGCCCCGATCAGGCCATCTATCTGGCCGACATCCGCACGTTCGATTGGATTAAGGCCACGTTTGGCAATAAGGCCACGGCCAAGCTCACTCCCTCCAAGCAACTGAGTATCATTGAGACGCAGCTGATTGATCGGGGGGTTCCCGTCTCTGGGGTCAACCTCAAAGACCTGTTACCCCTCATTCAAGGCTCTCAGGGGAAGGATGACCCGGACAGTTGCATTGTCCTCACCCGCTATCAACCTCAGTCCGAGGAGAATCCCGAGGGCTTACGGTCCTTCTTCGTGCCGGACCAGGAGGCTCTGGAGAAGGGGGATAACCCCTACCCCGAGGTGCCCGTGGTCGATTACCATTGGTCGGCCCCCGTCAGCTCTATCTGGACCCGTGGCTTCATGCGGGACCTGCAGAGCATGAGCAAGTTCATCAATAAGCGGTTCTCTCAGCTGGGGGAGGCATCGAATGCCCAGCTCTATGAACTGCTGTTGACAGGTGGCGACATTTCCAAACGAGACATCCCGACTGACTTCCCCGGCATTGTGGAGGGGGGCCTGAGCGATGAGGGGACGCCCCTTGTCCAGACCGTGCCCCGAGGCAACATTAGCCCCTTCTTCCCCGAGTCCATTCGCTTGAGTATGGAGACGCTGGACGCCCTCAGCTCCTCCGATCTGTCCAGCGGTAAGAAGATGCCGGCCCAGATGCGAGGCCCGCTAGCCCTCCCGCTCTTACAGGAAATTCTGGACTCTGAGGACGGCCCTCGCTACAAGCATCTGGCCGAGCAATTCGCCCGCGAGAAAATGATGCGAGTCAACCGCATCAAAGCCTTCTATCCACCCATTCGGACTCTCAACTACACGGGCGAGGACATGCGGACGGAAGTCCTGGAGTTTCATACCGATGAAGTGCTCCGGGCTGGCGTAGACTTCCAAGTCACTGTGGACCCTGGCTCTGTGTTCCCCGAGTCGGCATCTATGCGGGAGGCACGAGTGAGGGAGCGGATGCAGTGGGCTCCAGGGCTCTACACCAATCCTAGGACCGGCACCATGGATTGGTCGAAGGTGGCGAAGGACCTGAAATACAACGACAAGCAGCGGGAGTCTACAGAAGTCAGAGGCCGAAAGCTGGCGCGGCAGCTTCTGCAATGGGTCCGTAAGGGGAAGCTCACGGTCCAGGACATGCCCCAGCAGGGTATGGGACCAGACGGAGCCCCCCTGCTGCCAAAGCCCACGTTGTTCCGAACCGACACAAGTCAGTCCTTCGTGACCTATCCTTTCTGGCCCCATGACGCCATGATGGATGAGTATCAGGACGCGATGGAAACAACGGAGTTTCTGGAGGCCAGCCCAACCTACCAGCGGGCACTCCTGACCCTCTTTGACTCTCATCGAGCTATCCTGGCCCAGATTGATCAGGCCCGGCAGCAATCTGTGGATAACAAGATGGTGCAGTCAGCAATGGCCCAGGCCAGCCAGCAGGCCGCTGCTATGGCGGCGTCGGCAGCCGCGGAAGCCGCCATTCAGCAAGTTCAGGCACAGGGGGACCTCGGGGGCAACAACATGGATCAACTGGAGCAGCGGATGCGGCAACTCCTGGGTGAATCCCAGGGGGGACAGCCCCAACGGCAACCCCAACGGCGGCCTATCGCTCCCATGCAACCCCAATAGAATCAAGGGTTTCTGCCCCAGCCGGGGATGGGACTTGACATCTCAGCCCCGGATTCTTACAACCAGCAGCCAGAGTCTCAGAGAGGGGACGATTTCACCATGACCAGATCAACCAGCTTTGTCCGCGACTACTTCAGCCGTCCAGACAGCCTACCGTTTCACCCCGGATGTAATCATTACATGCCGGACTCCCCGATGTATGACAACGATGGGGACGGCGGAGGCGGTGTTGGGGGAGAAGGTGAAGGGGAGGGCGAAGGCGAAGGTGCGGGTGCCGGTGAGGGTGAAGGCGAAGGGGAGGGCACTGGAGGCGAAGGACAGGGCGACAACAGCCCCAAGGCCCGGATGGCCAAGGCCCTGGCCCTCAAGTCCGATGATGACTACGTTCGCGTTCCTGGCATCAAAGATCCGGTAAGAGTCGGGGACCTGAAGCAGGCGTATGGCCTCCGCACCCAGAACGAACAGAACATCAAGGTTATGGGTGCCGTGGCCCAGATTCTCCGTGAGCGGCAGGGTCAGGCCCCCCAGAAGAGCCGCCAGCAGCAGCAGCAGAGGCAGCAACAGGAACCCCGCCGCCGAGCCTCTGACCAGGACCAGGACCCGTTGGCCCAAATCGAACGCATGGACGTGATTGACGGGAAGACCGTCGCGGCCATGTTCCGGGGTCTGCAGGCCCAGCTGGGCAAAGTTCTGCCGACAATGGGCGAGGGCATCAAAGACGTGCGGACGCGCCTCAGCCATCACGACTCCGCCCGTGACGAGCAGGCGTTCATGGGGGAAGTGAGCAAGGCCATTGACGCCCTGAAGCTCCCGGTTCTTGACGGTAAGCGGGTTGAAGGCTCGGAGATTCTGAACGATCTGGCGCGGGATCTGTATCTCTCCTACGCCGACGAAGACCAGCCACGTTTGCTAGGAGAGCCGCTCCAGAAGCTGGTCAAGGCACGATTCGACGGCCTTCGGAAGATGTTCAAGGCTCTCGACAAGGCCGAGCTGGAATCCGCAAAGCTCAGACAGAAGCAACGCCTGTTCTCCCGGAAAGGTCAGTCCACGGGGGCCAACGGCAAGGGGCGACTCCTCACCAACCGGGAACTGGCCGACGCCGCGTTTGCAGGGGAAGCAAACACGTAGGCCGCTGTAATCATTACACCGACACACACAGGGAGACGAGAGCCGTATGTTGACCTTACTCATGAGCCTCAATCGACGTTGGAGGGTTGGAGCCCTGGCGCTGGTCGCCCTGTTTCTGCTCCCCAATTTCGCGTTCGCCGTTAGCGTCTCAGACGTGGTGGAGCTGTTCAAATACAGCTACGGCGTAGACAAGATGCTGTATCTTGCCTCCGTCGAAACAGTCATCTGGAACCTGCTGAAGCGCCGGAAGAAGACGGTTGGCGGACGCGGCCAGTGGATCATCCCCTACCAGAAGCAGAATGCTGGCCATATGGTGGGTATGGCCGAGGGCGCGACTCTGACGACCAAGCGGCCCCAGCCGTCCACTGCTGAAGCCACGTTCTCCCTCATCGAATTTCAGGCCGTGTGGGATATCACCTGGAAGATGCTGAGGCAGGCGTCACGGGGCAAGGATGCGTTTGAGACGGCCATGAACTTCATGGACAACAGCATCAAGCGCCGCGTGTTCCGCGTTATCAACTCGCAAGTGTGCAGCTTCACCGGACTGGGTGAGCTGGCCATTCTGCCGGATGCTGACAACGACACAACCATTACCGTCAACTCCTTGCCCTTCATGGATCAGGGGATGTCGGTGGACCTGATCGATGCCAGCGACAACACAACTGAGCTGGTGGCCGACCGGAGCATCAGTTCTCTCGACGTGGAAGCTCGCACTGTGACCATTTCGGGCGCGGCAGCAGCAGGCACGGCGGCTGGCGACTACTTCGTGACATCTGAACAGGTCACGGGCGGCGTCTCCTATTCCCTCCACGGGCTCGGAGCCTGGATCAGCAACGTCAACCCACCGGCCACAGTCGGCAACATTGGAGGCATCAACCGCTCGACCGCCGGCAATGAGTTTTACAAAGGCAACGTCAAGGCCAATGGCGGGACGCTGCGCGCCTTCACCGAGGACTTGCTTATCTCCGGCGAGAACCTGATGCGGGAGCGGGGCGGAGTGCAACCAAGCCGCTACGCCGCCAACAGCAACATCATGGCCCGATACGCCGGGGACCTGATCCGGGACCGTTACTTTGCCTACAACAAAATCCGACCCTTGGGCGCGGACGGCGACAAGCCGGGATTCGGCCGTGAGGGCATGGACCTGGAAGGCAAGGAAGACGGCAAGGGCACGACCCCCTATACGCTCTCCGGGAAGCCGTTCCACTGCGAGCCGTATCTCCGGGCAAACCGTGTCATCGGCTGGAACGATGATCACTTCTGGATTGGCCACGACGGCATCGAAGTGCCGACGCCGCTCTCGGAAATCTTCGATGAGATGGTGCCCTACTTCAGCATGAAGGCCACGCCGTCCGCCAGCTTCGACGTGTGGCACTACTGGGAGGCTCAGGTGCTGAGCGACAACCCCCAGGCCGGTATCCAGTTTCAGGACGTGGCCGAGAGCTAAGTCCACTCGTTAACCTGAATCTGGGAGGCATGTATGACCCGTAAACGACGTGATGCAGGGTCCGAGGATGAAGTCCTGGACTACCCCTACGACGGCCCGGATGACCCGATCCGCCCCCGAGGGGTGCCGTATCAGCCCCCATTGCCGGGAGAATCGGCAGAGGACTACGCGGCTCGCACGGCGACAGATGAGGTGGAAGGGGAGTAATCCCCTTTGCCCTCTACGGTCTAGCTTCCCTGTAATCATTACACGGAGAGACGATGGACGCGAAAACGCCGCTAGTCATTACGAAGTCAATTGACATCAACCCGGCGACGGCCCTCCCGGTTGACCATATCCTTTTCATCTGCCCAGAAGGGGCGGAGTATGAGGTTGTGGAGGTGAAGGAGGCTCACACCGTGGCCGGCAGCGATGGTGGAGCCGTCACCGGGGACATCAAGAAGCATTCGGCCGGGACCGCTCCAGATGCAGGAACTTCGGTGCTGTCCTCAACCTTCAACCTCAAATCGACCGCGAACACGCCCGTTAGCAAGAATACGGCGTCCGGGTTGGCAGCCCAGTCGGTAAGGCGGCTCACTGGAGGCCAAATGCTCTCCCAGGACTTCACGGGGACACTGACGGCCCTGGCGGGATGCTGCGTTACTGTTGTTCTCAAGATGCTTCGGCCTCCGATTTATCGGTAGGTTGGCCACGCGCGACTCGGAATCCTTAACTAAGGAGCTGACGAATGGGACTCATGGAAGGCATCAGTAAGCGGTATGCGCGAAATGCGCTGTCCGCAATGAACCCGGAACTGGTTGTTGGTCTGCGAGGTTTGCGGTCCAAGACCATCTTCGTTGACAGCAACGCGGCATTGGGGGGCAACGGAGCCTCTTGGGATTCAGCTGTTCAGAGTCTGGCGACAGCAATCGGCTTAGCCGTTGCCGATGACCTGATTCTGGTTGCACCCCTGCACGTCGAAACCATTGTGGCTGCGGCCGGCGTCGTGTTGAACAAGGCGGGCGTGACTGTCATTGGTCTTGGGAACGGCAATCGCCGCCCCCAGATCAACTTCACGACCGTGGTCGGTGCTGACCTGGACATCACGGGCGCCGGAACGACCATGATCAATTTCCGCTTTACTGGCGGATTTGATGCGCTGACCGGCCCAGTCAATCTCGCGGCGGCCGATATCACGCTGATCGATATCGTGACCGAGGATGTGACAGGGCAGGCGACAGACTTCATTGTCACCACGGCCGCCTGTGACCGACTGCGAATCAGTGGCTGGGAGCACCGGGGAGCAGCGGCGGCAGGTGCTGACACGGCCCTGTCTATGGTGGGCGGGGATGACGCGGTGGTCGAGGACTTCAACATCTATGGCAACTTCGCGGTTGCCGGGATCGAGAATGTCACCACTGCCCAGAATCGCTTGCGGATTGGTGGGGGAACCCGACCAAGCTCTATCTGGACCGAGAACGCAGCTGATATCGCCATTACCCTGGTGGCGACGACGACGGGCCTGATCATGGGTCCCATCGATATCATGCTGCAAGACAACGCGGCCAACATCACGGAGGCCCTGGTTGGCGTAGCAGTCTCTTTCTTCCAGCCCCTCCGGCTCGTCAATCTGGCCGGCGAGTCCAGCATGGAATCGAACATCACAGCTTCCACCGATGCCTAGGGAGGCCTCAGCGGCGACACTGTAATCATTACATGGGCCGGGATTTAACCCCCGGCCCATCGCATCTAGACGAGAGAGAGAGGAGACTCCAATGGTTCGTGAACGCAAGGGGAGGAAGCCGACCAACCCCCTCGACCTGCCCGATGCCCGATTCCTGGGCACGGCCTATTCCAGCGAAGAGTGCGCGTTTCTGCTGGAGCACTTAGGCGAGCCTTCTGTTGTGGCAATGCCCCCCGACGACGAGTTGCCGATTGGCGTCAACGAGGATGCGGTTGGCCCCCTGCTCGACCGCACGTATCAGCTGGAGCAATACCAGCAGGCTATGCGGGATCGGACGGGCACCGAAGACCTGACCGTCTGGTGTGGCTTCGACAAGCTCAGGGATGTCCTGTCCGAAACGCTTGACTGGCGGGCTCAGGTGCAGGAGCTGAAGCGGCGGACTCGGGGCTCTAGCTCAGAGATTCAACGGGCTGCGAATGCCCCGAGCCTCCACATGTGGGACCCCACGACCGATATCCCTTACTTGGGCGGTATTGGCGCGGATGCTGATATCGTTCAGACAGGCCTGAATGAGCGGGGGGAACGGGTGGAGTTGTTCACGGAGCTGAAGAATACCGGCCCCGGCACCCTCAAGTCTCTGGCCGGCGTGGCGAGGTTTGTCCGAAGTCGGACCCGCGCCGAGCAGACGGCCAAGCAGCTGGACATTCCCGAGGACTTGCTTTATGACGAGGGCGAGCACTATGCCAGCGTAGCCTGCCCCATCTGCAAGAAATCCGAGCCGTATGAAGTGAGCAAGGCCACGACCAAGCGCAAGGCCGTAACGGCGATCATGCGCCACCTGATTGAGGAGAACGTCTCCCAGGTGGACAAGCATCGGCTGCTCTACCAGCGGATGAAGTCCGGCAAGTCCGGCAACCAATCCAAGCGGGTGCAGGCTCCATCACGTTCGACGGAACAGGAAACGGTGGAGGCGTAAGTCCATGCCCCGCTGGAGACGCCGGCAACCCCATGAACGCGAGACGTTCGGGATTGCTCTGAATCAGCCCACGGGACCGAGGCCGGGGCCAGAGATTCTGCCGTGGTATTGGCATCCTGACCGGGAGGGGGCGCTGTCCCCTCCCGAATGGTTTGCCAAACGACTCCGAGAGATTGACCCAGACCTTTGCGTAGTCTTCTCGCCTGTCCATGAGCGATACATCCTCTGGGTCAAGAATCCCCGAATTGGTCATGACCCCGACCCTGAGGTGCGGGACACTATTCAGATGCTGGGCTGTGTCGGCTGGCAGCTTCTGATGATCTGGGAACATGCAGAGACACATGTTCCCATCCCATTGAGTGAGCTGATGTTCCATAACATCTATCTCATTTCGGGAGAGCGGTATCCGAACGCCCGCGCTTACTTCGACCGTATTCAGGAGGACATTCGCCGGCAGATCGAGTCACGGGATAAGACCTTTCAGGGGGAACGGCAGGATTTCCAGAACGAGTATCGGAAGGGAACGCAGGTGATCTCCTCAGCAGGATCAGGGAGTAAGTCTGCTCTTAATGACTCGGTAGTCCCGAGCCGGGGAGAGGCCAACTGGCGGGCTGACCGGCGGAAGTGGAATCTGCCAGCTGAGATGCTGCAGGCCGAAAGGGACCAGAAAGAGAAAGACTTCTATACCCCATGACTCTGCAGACCATTTTTGATAGGTGCATGCTCGGGGATAACGAGCTGGACCTGATTGCAGGCGGCGATGATGTTGTGCGCGGGCTGACGGCTGTCAACATGGTGCAGGATTGGTGGGAGGCTGTTGCAGCAGCTAAAGCGGACTTTCTGGCGACTCATTCGACATTCACTACGACTGCCGATGTCGAAACCACAACATGGCCCTCGACATTGAAGCGTCTGGATGGGGACCCCTGGCTGATTTCTTCAGTCACTGACAGGTCCGTCCGACAGATTGCTCGTGTCCAGGGTGTCGGGGGTCATGTGGTGGGGATGGCGTGGCCCTACTCGGAGCTGTCAGAGTCTGTGGCTGAGGGCTCGGGTTCACCTCGGGAATATTGGGCGACAGGACCTGGGGGGCTGTTCTATTGGACTCCCATCCCGGATGCCATCTATACCGTCCGGGCGTATGGGCTCTGGGCCAAGGCCGACTATACGGCAGCAGCGAATACGTTCGCCTATCCAGATGAAGTGGCATTAGTTATCCCGACCTTCGCGGCGAAACTTATGCGAGTGGGGCTTAATCGTAACCTGGATGGGATTCAAGGGGAGGCCGAAGCTGCCTTCTCCGTTGTGGTGAAAGCGCTCAAGCGATTTACGCGGCAGGGGGCAGATTCTCTGCAATACAGTGAAGCACACGACACGTAACGAGAGAGGACTGACATGATTGCGATGATGGCGCTACTTGGACTCGACAGCCTCTTTGGCTCCATCTCTGACGGGCTGCTTCAGCTGGCCCTCCCGGCTCTGGCGACAGCGGCGGCTACTCTGCTGGTGGGCCTCCTGAAGAGGGGGTTTGCCTACATGAAGATTCAGATCACAGCTGAGCAGGAAGCCGCGCTACGTGAGAAGGTGCGAAATGCCATTCTCCGAATCGAGGAGCTGTCCAAGCAGGACCCCAAGACCCCTATGAAGGGAGAGGACAAGCTGGATAGCGCGATCGTGGGGGTCATGAACGAAACGGGGGTAGGTGCCATGGAGGCCGAGAAGCTCATCCACGAAGAATTGCCAAAGGCTCGGGTGATGTGGCCGCCCAAAATCGGCGCCCGCTAACGCCAGATGTAATCATTACACGGAGCACAGCTTATGCGATGCGTAGTAGACGGTCTGGTATTGGCGGGCACGCAGAACCCGCTGTTTTCCGCACTTGTGGCCGCTGATTCCAAGTCGGCTGTTGTCGGTCCAGGTCGAAACCATGCGATCACGAAGCATGTGTGGTATCTGGAATGGGGAGTTAGTGTGAGTCAGGGAGAGGCCGTGATTGAGACGGCCGGACATCCTGACTACTCGGGAGCCTGGGCACCTTTGGGCACCGTGCCCTTCTCTGCCGCCGGACAGGTTGACCGTTTCAGCTACGATGGAATGCTCAATTCCACGCGGGTCCGTATGCTCCAGGCCGCCGACGGCGCCGGGGTCACAGTTCGGTTCTCGGGGCATAGGGGGTAGCGATGAAGCGTATTATCGGACTGATCCTTATCGGATATCTGCTGTGTGCTGTTACAGCTACAGCCCAAACCATTGTTGCTCCCTCTTATGCCCGTAGCACTGGATCATTAGCAGGGAGTGGGTCTGGTTCGCTCCAGATGACTACGGAGCGGATGGGAACAGCGACGGTCCAGATTACTGGCACATGGACTGGCACAGTCACATTTGAAGTCAGCAGCACTGGATCGACATGGGTCACTCGGAGTCTTACGCCTCCCGGAACAACGACGGCGACAACGACGGCAACAGCTAATGGTGCATGGGAGGGGTCTGTTGCAGGTTGGCGCTATTTTCGTGTTCGGGTGTCAACCCCAGGCACTGGCACTCTTAATCTGGCGCTCAATGCTGTCAGCACTGGTGGGGGCGGAGGCGGAGGAGGCGGGGGGGGAGCGGGCACCAGCGACACGCTGGAAGCGACCCAACTAAATGTGCTGGCCGCCGTTGACGGCATCGAAGCGGCCTTGGCTGGTCTTGATTCTGGGACGGCCGTCACGGGAACGGTCACGGTGACAGACGGAGCTGGAGCCCTGAACGTCATCATTGATTCGTCAGCCACGCTGACCGTGACGGATGGCGCCGGTGCATTGAACGTGATCATCGACTCCAGCGCCACCCTCACCGTTACTGACGGCGCGGGGGCTCTCAACGTCATCTGCGACTCAGGTTGTTCTGGCGGGGCGCAATACACCGAAGATGCGGCGGCGGCGGCGGACCCTGTTGGGAACGCCATGATCGTGGTCAGGGCGGATACGCCTGCGGGTATTGCATCGACCAATGGCGACAATGTGGCGTTGCGCGGGACCGACTATGGCGCGGTCTACGTGACGCTCTTGACCAGCGCAGGGGCGATCCCTTCGCTGGCAACAGACCTGACGGTCGGAACGGCGTTCGGGACGACTGGTCCTGGCGTCCTAACGTCCTACAAAGAGTTTGATGGCGCCGCGTTGCCTACAACGACGAACGTTGGCACCGAGGAAGAAGCCAATCCCCTTGCAACCACGCTTCAGGGCGTTGCGTATGCGTTCCTCGTCAACGAAGACGGGAGCAAGCAACTTGGGAAGCTGGAAGACGATGCGCATGCGTCGGCGGATTACGGAGTGCCTGTCTGGGCACGCCGGATTGACGCGGCGGCGGTGTCGGGCGGAACCGATGCGGATTACTCGACGTTCAACGTCGATGTGCTTGGGTTGCTCTGGACGCGTTCGCTGGACCCATGTTCGGGTGTGGCGAAGACATACATTCCGATCAATATTTCGACCGCGACGACGACGGAGCTGACGGCCGCGCTGGCGGGCGCCTCAACGAACTACTACGTGTGCTCGGTCAACCTCGTCGCGGCGGCGGCGCAAACGATCGCCATTGTCTACGACGACTCGGACGGCTGCGGGTCGGTCACGGCAGGGATGGCGGGCGGCACGTCTGCGGCGACGGGCTGGAGCTTCGCGGCGAACGGCGGTATTGCCCTCGGGAACGGTTCGGCAACGGTCCTGAAAACGGGCGCCACGAATACTGTGATCTGTGCCGTGACCGGACAGGCCGCGCAAATATCAGGAACGATGGCTGTGGTGGCGGCACCATGAGGATCATCAGCCTGCTCGCGTTGCTTCTGCTCTCCGGGTGTGCGGCGCATTACGTAGACCCATCTAAGCCCGTTAAGAACCTCTCGGCCTTTCAGCAGTCATCTTCGACGGCGCTGATCGCGGGTCAGTGCGTCCAGGTGGTGATGTTCAAGAACGGGCGAACCGTGCGCCTCCCGCTTGATGCACAGATTTGCCGTGATGCCGAAACCGGCCTTGCTGTGGAGCAGGCGATGCGCAACACCCAAAAACCGGACGGCGTAAAGTGACGACGCGGAAGATGGCCAGGGGTCCCCGTCCAGACGCTTCGGCAGTGGACGGCTGGGGCACGAGAGCCGTATGTTGACCTTACTCATGAGCCTCAATCGACGTTGGAGGGTTGGAGCCCTGGCGCTGGTCGCCATCCTCGCGCTCGTCCTGGCAGTGCTCGTTACCGTCACAGCCGATGCGCAGATCCGGTTGCGGTCTAGTGGGAGCGGGGGCGGGGATCGTGCGCTCCTGACGGAAGCGGATTTCACCTACTCCGGCTACTACGAGATGGGGACCGGGGACAATGCGAACTACGCGCAAGGGTTCACGGCTCGCACGGTCAGCGGCACCCTGCGATTCGCGATTGGCGTCGGGCTCATCAGCAGCTCCATGTATCTGCGGGAGTTCACGCTTCCCGCGTCGTTCGGGCAAAACGTCACGTGGCGCACATGGATGAACACAGACCCCTACCTGCTTGGGGCCGGGTCTCCGCATATCGGACTGTGGTTCAATGAAAACGTCTCAGGGAGCGACGATGAGCTCTGGGTGGACCACGCCTGTGATTATCCGCAGGCAGGGTGTGACCAGGACGCGATCACGGTGCTGCGGACGTGGACCGTCAGCGATGCCGATGTCCTGTCGAACCTGCAAGGGTATTGGGGATACAACACGGTCGGGATGCGCGCGACCTACGGCGGCGTGATGAAGGTGCCGACGTGGTTCAAGAACACCTACAGCACGCAGGAATACCTGACCGGGTGGGGCGGCTATACGAGCCTCTGTTCCGGCAGGACTCCGTCGCTCGGGCCATTCTTTTTGTTTTTCCCGCGTCCGCACGGTGTCTACACCGAATTGTCGTGGGATGTCACAACGGGCGGGATTCCGACGACGGATTACACGATCGCCGCCGATCATCGAGGGAGTCACTGCAACGGAGCCGACTGGTATAGCGGGAGTTACGCCAGTCGCACGGTTGAGCGCGGCATTCGTGCCACCTTGACCCACGCGAACTATTTCGACAGTGGGGACCCCCGCTCGAACCCCGACCAAATCACCAGAAACGTCGATGTGTCCGGCACGACCGTCACGTATGACGATGTGCCCGGCGCCGCATTCGACTTCTCCAACAAAGGCTGGTGGGCTGGCTATTCTGGCACCGTGGGCGGAATGACCGAGAACGGGACAGCGTATCAGGTCAACATCAACGCGACACCGTACACAGTCGCGAGTGTTGATAGCGCCACGCAGTTGACCCTCACGGCCTCGGCGGGAACGATCTCGAACGCTACGCTGGTCGGTCCTCTCGGGTCTCTGGCTCCGAAAATTGGGGTGTTGGATTCCGGGCTCTGGGACACGTCTGAGCCAACGGCTGCAGGGGCTCCCTCTGATCCAGACGGGTGGGCGCGCTGGAACTCCCACGACACCTACAACAACACCTGTCAATGGATCGACAACGATGCGGGCACTCGAACGAAGCACGGCTTCGTGTGCATCGCGTCGTTGCAGAACGGCAAAACGTGGTACTGCGGCAGTTCGGGCTGCTCAGAGTCGAAGGAATACGAGATTCACGTGTTCAACCCGACGACCATCGCGCAGGGGTATGCCGGTTCGATTTCGGCGTGGAAAGTGCGACCGACGTATGCGTGGAGCATCAAGAGTCTCCTTGCGGGGATTACTGACAATGGTGGCGATCAGTCAGGGGAGCGCATCATCGGCGCCAAGTTTGTGAATAACAAACTGTATGTCTTCTGGGGGCAGGGCGGCGGAGGCGGCGGTGCGCGACTCTTTGAGTTTGCAGTGGCGGGGAGCTAACCCATGACACGTCTGTTGTTCGCGCTTATCCTGCTACTCAGCGCGTCCGTTGTTCAGGCAGCGCCTACCTATCGGTCATCGTCGTCGCACGTAGAGTGCGGCTCGTGTAGCTCGCTATCTACGCTGTCGTATACCGTCACCGCTGGTGACGATCTATTCGTGGCGATTCAAGTCGCGCACGATAGCACCCCATCGATATCATCGGTCACATCAGATCTGGATGGTGGCCTTACTCAAATTGGGACCAATTCTCCTCCCGGTGTTTCGGGGCGTATCGCGGCGCTCTATCGCAAAGCGGCGGCCACGGCGGGGACGCACACGATCACGATCACGACATCTGCCAGCATCAATCTGATCACGGGTGATGCCTTTGGCTATTCCAGTGTCGGCGGCCTGGGAACGCCAGCCGTCGCCAATGATACCGGCAACTCTCCAACCATCTCTGTAAACAACGCATCCGGCGATACGATGATCATGATCATCATCGGCACGCAGGTCGATACGAATCGCGGCCCAGGGGCCACGGGCACCGAACAGTTTGAGCACGTGGGCGCAAACGGGGTGACTTACCTGTGGGACAGCACGACGGCTGGCACGCCTACGACAATCACCGGCGATGCTTCGATGACTCCATGGGCAGCCGTTGCTGTATCGCTAACTGCATCTGGCGGGGGTGGGCCGACCTGCACCGGCGGTCTGCTGTTGCGTGGAGCCGGTGGATGCTAATGCGTCCGCTCGGCGTAGAGCATCCCGTACCGCTCGTCGCCTGTAATCGCGTGAATGGTGTGCGTTCTGGCCAGTACCTGCGTGATCAGCGTGAGTCCGCCAGGGCGCACATGGTCATGGTATTCCAGCACGATACGCTGGCAGCGTCGCAGGGTGTCCGGCGAGGCGGCGGCGAGCATGTCGGCCTCCGCACCCTCGATGTCTACCTTGAGCAAGTCGATGCGGTCGGATTCAGCGAGCGCGACGGCGCGATCGAGTGTCAGGACCGGGACTGTGCCGTCTCCAATCACCAGTCGGTGATCGAGGCTGCGTTCGCCGCCGTCGACGACGTGTCCCAGGCCGGACGTCGCGCTAAGCGCCGCGCAGTGTGTCTCGATGCGGTACCCGCGCGTGTTGGACTGCAGCGTTGCGAAGTTCTCGGGATGCGGTTCAAAGGCGATGACGCGCGCCTCGCGTGCGTGATGCGCGATCCACAGGCTGAACAGACCGACGTTCGCGCCCAGGTCGAGGACGACGTGATGGTTGGCCGGTGCGTAGAATCCGCGCGGGGCGTATTCCTGATGGCCCCAAATTTCGACCACGGTATCCACAAAGCCGCCGCGTGTGCCGGCGTTGCGAATGACGGTGCCGCTCCAGAGCACGGCGCAATCGAGGGGTTGCCGGTAGTGGTGCGCCCATGCTAATTGCGGTCCGTTGCGGAAGGCGGCTATCAGTGGGAGATAGCTGCGCCAGTGGTACGACAGCGGTTTTGGGGCGAGGCTCATCTGGGCTGACGATTCTAGCCCAACTCGCCGCTGCAAGTCTGTGTATGCTGGCGTTCGTCGCCTCGCCGGCATTCGCGCAGGCGCACCCCTGTGATGCCGCCTGGCCGACGTCCCAAACCATCACCCCCGGCGCCGCCTATCGGGTGCAGCTGTGCGCCACAGGCACGCCAACGGATGCCGCGTTGCTCGTGAACGGCACGGAACGCCCAGTCCAGGCGCTCACGCGCGTGCAGGGACCGAACGCCTCAGGTCGGTCACTCTTTGAAGGGGTCGCGACGGTCTCGTTCGTGTCAGGTGCCTACACGCTCGATGCCCGTGTATTTACCGGGAGCGTGGAACAGGCGCGGGCCGGCGTCCTGGCGGTTCAGGTCGGTGCCGTGGCGCCTCCGCCTCCTCCGCCTCCTCCACCACCGTCCGATCCGTGCGTCAGTAACCCGCTGGTGATCAGCGGCGTGAAGTGGCCGACCTCGAACACCGGGACGCGCTCCATCACGTTCGGCGTCGGCACGAAGCGCTGGCTCAAAGAAACGCTCGAGTGGCGGGCAGACGGCAAGCACGTGCTCACGGTGACGGATGACCGCGGCTGCACGGCGATGGTGAGGAAGCCGTGAGCGTGAGCTATCAGATGATGGCTCCATCCCAGAGCCAATAACATGGATGCAGCGGTTGTAACCGCCTTCGCCATTAATCTTATCGCAGTCGTCTCTGGGCTGTGGAAGGGAATCTCAGTTCTCATTACCGTCCGAGACGAAATTCGGGATATGAGGCGCAACATCGGCACGAAAGATCCGGCTGACGGGCTTCTCGGGGATGTTGTGGAGCTAAAGGCCGCCATACGGGATCACGATAAGTCCATTGTTGCCTTACAGATACAGACAGGGGTCATCCGTAACAGGCGTTCTTCCCCCCTCGTGTAATCATTACATATGGGCTACCTCCCACTCATGTCACAGAAAATCCCTGCGCTCCTCGGGGATAGTCAGGCTCAATCCCCCTTCATTCTGTCCCAAGCCTATAGCCCTGGGGGGTCAATTAATCTTTACATCGACAAGCTCGGGCAGATTCGGACCATTGACGGTTATACCCGCCAGAATGCCGCCGCGTTTACCACGGATACAGGGGGCTCGGCTGCATTTGTGCGGAGCCTCTATCAGTTCAGGAAGATTGCAGCGGGAGCCACGACCCGGCAAGTCTTAATGCTCCTAGATGATGGAGTGAATGAAGCGGAGCTGCACTACAGCACAGACCTGGGCGTCACGAAGACCCTTATCACAGACTTTGGTGCAGGTTCGGTTGGCACGATTCTCGACTTCGCCATGTTTGGGGATCAGCTCATTATCACAAATGGAGTCATTACCCCTCGCATCTGGGACGGGGCGGCGCTTACCGTAGCTGGGGGCACTCAGTTAGCGGCCCCCACACTTGCAGCCTCTGGCAGTGGCCCCCTGGACGGAGCCTACAAGTATCGTGTCATCCCCATTCTTGCGAACAAGCAGCGCAAGATTGCGAGTGTGGCCAGCGCATCCTTTCAAATCTCTCGGGGTGCCATTGCGCTTGCGTGGACGGCTGATGCCGACGGCACGGTGGTAGGGTATGAAATCTGGAGGACTTCTGGGACGGGCCTGGACTATTACTTTCTGGCCTACTCTGATGGTCGCCTTGTCGTCGCCTACGTCGATAACCTTCCCGATATCGACCTGCTGGGACGTGAGGCATTAGCCGTTGTGGCCTCCCATGGCGATGCTCCTCCCGTCGGGGCGTATTTCTGTGTGGCCCATAAGGGTCGCATGTGGTATCTCCGCACAGACACCTACCCTCGCCGGCTCTGGCATAGTGACCCCGGCAATGCCGCCTCTGTGTATCTGGACCGGAGCTATTCCGAGCTGACAGACGCTGCATCCCTCGGTGACGTTATCGTCGGGGGGGCCGGCGACTTCGATGGCATGATTGTCATTTTCCTGGAGAACAGTATTTGGACAATTAGCGGGACAGGTGAAGTGGTGGGTCAGCGGTTGGATTGGCGGAAACGCCGGGCCAATGCGGCGAAGACGGGATCTGTGTCTGGGCGCACAGTAGTCAGAGTGCCGGCCGGATCTGTCTATCTCAATCAAGAGGGGGAGCCGGTTCCAGTAGACCGGAACGTCTTGGCCTACATGACCCCCCAGAAAGACATTCGGATTTTCGACGGCACCAACGACCGGATTATCAGTTACGCCAAGACTGACACCCTGGCCCGGCTGAATCTGACACATGCCCGGAAGTCCTTTGCCTATGACGACTTAGAGCATCAGATGTTTGTCTGGGTGTTCCCGGCCGACAATGACACGGAACCGAGTCTGAGTGTGGCCTGGAATTACGCGTTCGGCACCTTCCATGAGTGGACAGGCACGAATTTTGGCCATGTTACACCAGCAGAGTCCAGCTCAGCTCGTATCCTACTGGCTGGGGATGCTCGGGTTGCAACGGGGGCCTTACTGTATCGCCTCTGGAACGGCACGGACCAGGACGGGGCAGACATCATTGCGACTTTCCTCTCGAAGCCTCTCTATCCGCCCATAGAAGAGAATGGCCTCCCGGAATACAGCTACGAAAAACGGCTGGCAAATCTGTTCCTGTTGTTTGCGAAGGATGCAACCCCAACCAGTTTAACTGTGGGTATTCTGTCGCATGATGCTGCCGATGCGGATGCCCCAATCATTTCACGGGTTATCAATGGGACCTCCCGCGTCAAGGTGCCGGGCCGGTATCCTGCAGCAAACGCACGAGCTGGGAAGTATTTCACAGGGCCGGGGTGGCGAATTAAGCTCACCTCAACTGCAGATACAGGACCATGGACGCTCCGAGCGATTGACCAAATGTATCAGGTGCTGCCGGGAGCCACGCGCTAACCCATGCCCGATGACATCGGAGAAGGACTTTTTCGGGACCTTGCTGAAGTAGAGCGGGGGAACATGCGGGCGACAGCGGACGCCCTCTCCTATCTCTTTGGTCAGATTGAGGAGATTCGCCGGGTGCGCCCCCAAGGCACCAGTCGCCAAGTGTTTGGGCAGTATTGGCCGATTGGCCCGTGGTGCTTGAATGACCTCGGGAACCCCGCAACGGTTTCACAGGGGGCGATGCTGCGACCCCCAGATGTCTCGGGCACCTATCACAACTACACCCCAACCGGGATTGATACGGCCTGCGGCTTTGAAGTGGAGCCTACGGCCGCTGTCACCATCACAGGTATCCGGCACTTCTCACAATTCCAGAAACGGCTGCTTATTGTTCGGAACCGAGACAGCACGGATGCAATTACGTTGGCCCATGAAAATGCTGGGTCAACAGACATCTATCGTTTCGATCTGCCCCATGATCGAGACTTTGTTATTGGTCCCCGGCGGGCAGTGGAACTCTACTATGATCCGGGCCGTGAACGGTGGACCGTTGTGTCTACGACCGGCACCCAGCCTGGGCAAGTAGTGTTCCCGGCTACGGCCAACCCCTCCAGCGACCCGAACGTGCTGGATGAGTATGAGGAGGGGGCCTATACGCCATCCGACCAGAGCGGGGCGGGGCTGACATTTACGGATGTCCAGGGAATTTACGTCAAGATTGGTCGCCATGTGCTGGTGGGCTGGCGGCTCACGTATCCGGCAACGGCCGATGTCAGTCAGGCTAAAGTCTCCCTACCCTTCGCCGGAGTCACACTCACGCAAACCCCCATGTTTGGCACCTGGATATTGAATGGGAACGGGGCCGCCTCAGCTATTGGCGTGGTGCCGAGTAATGCGGCCTATGTGGCTGCTGTGACCTCTTCAGGGGGAACAGCCGTCACCAATGCCGACTTAGCAACAGCGACCCTGTTTATGGGCTTTTCATACTACGCAGGAACGTAGAGAGACTGTAATGATTACACGGCAAGAAGTCATTGACCGCATCGAGATTATGGAGGATGGCGTGATTCAGGTCCGCCACGCCACCTATTTCGTTGAGGACGGGGTTCGCCTAGGCCCCCCAGCCTATACCCGCTCAACGCTCACACCGATCAATACGCTTCCTCCCGCAGCAGATGCCCGATTGCGGAGGGTTGCAGTAGCTGTGCATACCCCTGATGTGGTAGACGCCTATCGGGAAAAACATAACCCCTCACGTGCGATTCCATTAGACGAAATTGGGCCTGAAAATAGGCCGTGACAACTCACAGTTTTCGTGCTACCCTAGCCCCGGTGGGGTTAAGGAAGGATGTTGGAAGGAAACCATTAGGGGTTTTTGGTTGGCAATTTCAGCCGTGAGGAGAGAGCATGGCTAGAGCACGACAGCATCGACAGTTGAGGCGTGGAGAGAGCCCAGCTGAGGGACTAGCAGGGAAGCTCGGGAGGGCACAGGGGCGCATCCCAGCCCCCCCGACAACACAGAAGGTAGCCCCGTTTAAGTCACGGGAGGAGTTACAGGAGCAAGCTGATGCTCTCGATGGCGGGTCGGAACAGGACTATCCCGACGAACAAGAGTGGACAGCAGCGATTCCGCCGGATACGGATGCGGATATCCAGTCGGCGTTATCCCAGTCTCTCTCGATTGTCGAAGCCGATGATGCTGCCCTCGATCAGCTCTGGGACTGGGCACGGAACGACATGGACAGGGCCGCTCGGTTTCTCGGGACACGGCCGGCCACGTCAACCGCAATGAGAGGCCGGTGCGAGACGTTCGCCCCAGACTTCTACGCTCTGAGCGATTCGACGTTGGACGGGGATGTGCTGGTCGGCTTTGTGGCACTGATTGTCCAGGGGGACTCGGCGCTGATGCGCTTCTACTTAGCCCCGACATTCCGGGACCGAGCCCAGCGCATTCTACTGCAGCTGATGCAGCAAGCGACGAAGGCGTATGAGGAAGTGAAGGCGTTCACGGTGGCCGCTGAGGACCCGGAGGATGCCAAGATGTTTAGGCGGGCGGGATTCACGATGGCCTTTATGCTGACGTGGACGAAGCCTCAGCTCCCGGATGTAATCATTACATTGGGCAAAGAGGAGCCGTAAATGGCAATGGGCTGGGATGACGCCGCGATGATTGGGGCTCAGCTGGTGGGGGGCCTCCTAGGCGGCGGGGATGAGGCTCAAGAGCGAGCGTCCTTCAGGAATCAGAAGGTAAGCGGGGTCAGCGTGGACCCCAGGAATCTCCAGGCCCAGGCCAAAGTTGGGGGGGAGGATATGCTGTCTGCCCTCCTGGACTGGCTGGGGCAGGACATTACCATGAAAACCACGGTCCAGCCCCTCCCGAGCTATGTTGGCGGGGGGTTGCCAATGGCTATCTCGGCTCCAGGCAAGGATCAGGCCCTGGCTAATCCGGGCCTATTGACGACGCCGGGCCTCAAGGTTCAGCGGCGAGCCCTAGACCCTCGGCTAAACGACAAAGCCGAGGGTAGCGGGGGCCTGTTCGGGAATCTTGCGAAACAAGTGGCAGAGAAGCAGGGAATACTCCCCGGCCCCAATTTGTCGGATGAAGTGGGCGGGCGGGCACCGGCCCCAGTGATGTCTCCGCAAGCTC
>Ga0137430_1000099_pt1 | contig 24215 bp, 26 predicted proteins | sample EasRivERMZT754_2_FD_104651 | JGI IMG/M metagenome (GOLD analysis project Ga0137430, IMG submission 104651) | Soil microbial communities from meander-bound floodplain in the East River, Colorado, USA - East River MetaG ERMZT754_2 | ecosystem: Environmental > Terrestrial > Soil > Floodplain ...
CTCAATAGTGTATTCTTGGTTTTCATAAGCTTTAAAAATCTTACTCATGCCACCTTCTAACGCTTCAACACCTACTTGTACCTTATCTTGCTTATACTTGACAAAGTTTATATCGCTTAGATACCAACTTTGATAATTGTACGGTAAAACTATCCTATCAAGCTTTACAACCCCTAAATAAGCTGTTCCTTCATAACCTTCTGTGTTATAGACGTGTTTCAGTATCTTAGCACCGTCTAAACCAAAAACCATTGGTACAGTAAGGTCTCTCACTAAACCCCAGTAGGTTGTATTACGGCCATATTTAACCAATGTTTCCCGCCAACCTTGCGGACTAAATACAAGGTGGGCCGGTTGACCGTTTGGCTTAAGCCAATCCAAGTCACCCTCTAGAACAACTCCAGCATCACTTAAGTAATATGGACGTTTGTTCTTGGAAAACAAATACCATAAAAACGTTTTCCTTGCCATCAGTTTTTCAAATGTTGCTGGTAATATACGGTTGTTTCAATGTTCCTATCGTTGAAAATGTTGATATTAGCTTGTTTCTTCCTTATCTGTTTCAATTCCCATAACATTTCTTCTTGTGTCCGGTCTACCTGTTGTGTACGGTCTACTGTACGGCTTTCTCTAATCACAACTTTAGAACTGCTTACTAAATCCCTAGTTACATCAGCTGGAAAAATCTTTGTACCTTCTTTAAGGTCTGCAATTGTAGGTTTATTCCAGTAATGTAACTTACCGCTTCTATCAACTCCCAATTCTGCACCCTCTTCTCCAACTAAAGCTTTACCAGCTGGTGAACTTTCTGTACCAGAAGCGAATTTAGGTAACGGTTGTGCAAGTACAGAAGTAACAGCAGCAATTCCTCCAGCAATGGTTAACGCTAATTGTGAACTTAATAACGGTACAGAAGCAGCTGCTAAAGGATTAGTTAAAGACGTACCAATTGCTATAGATAACGCTGCCTTAATTTTAGCAACAGCCTGTATTGTGTCTGTAGTTATTTGCAAAACCTTAAACGCTTTATCAGCTATTGCCGTTTGACGGTCAATTTGTCTTTGTCTTCTTGCTAAAGCTTCTTTAGCTATTTGCGCCCTTGCTTCAATAATGGTTATACGTGCAGCCTTCTTTTCTTCTGAATCAGTACTTGCGTTAGCTGCTTCAATTTCCCTAGCTTTCTTTTTATCGATCAATTCTATTTGATCATTTATCCGTTGTTTTTCCTTTTCAGCTAACCCTCCAATAACGTTTGAAAAGATTTCTGCTATTTGCTTATAGGTATCAATGTAATTTTGTTTGGTTTGTTCCAATATAGATTTTAACTGATCTGCTGAAGCTGTAGCAACTTCAACTTCACCGGTTGCTATTGCTGCTCTTGCTTCTTCTAAAGCTGCTTGCATAGCGGTTGTATCTTTACCTGCTGCCTTTAACAAGGCAATTTGTGTTTCATAAAACCGTATTTGGCTTTCTAATACCAATCGTTGATATTCCTTCTCATTCTTAAGTTTTGCTTCATCATACCCTTCTTTAGTTGTTAGCCCGTCTTTAAAATTCTTAGCTGCCAACTGTTCACTTTGTGAATACTGTATCTTCAACAAATCCTGTTCCTTCTCAAATGCCGTCTGTAATGCATCTTGTTCACGTTGTGCCCTATCTGCCATGTCAGTTTCAAAGTCTGTAACACCTTGTTCAGCGTAAGCCTTGCGTTTGTTATTCTCATCAACTTGTATCTGTATAAGACGGATTGAAAGATCATTCCTGGCCTTAGCTATTTCGTCATTAGCTTTTAAGTCAATGAGTACCCTTTGGCTTGCTGCAAGGTCTTGTTGAGAAAGGTCATAAGTACGTTGTTTATTTATAGATTTAATTTCTGCATCAGCTATCTTCTTAGCCGCTTCTAATTTTGTTTTCACGCTATAAGGTGAATCAGTAGAAGAATCTAATTCGGCTTGTTGCTTTATTAAATCTTGCTTATACAAGAACAAATCTAAAGAAGCTTTCTTTTCTGCATCTGCAATACGTTTAGCTTCTGCAAGCCTTAAATTGTCTTGAGCCGTTACAGCATCAAGTTGTTTTTGGCTTATATTAGCATAGTCATCAACTTTACTTTTGTAAAATTGCAACTTAGTATTTTCAGCTTCTATTTCTTTTTCAATATCTTCTGTGTCACTTGCTGCACCGCCAAGATTTAAGATATTCACTCTTTTCTTCTGCAATACCTCTAATTGCTTTAAGGTTTCAGCGTATTTTTCATTGAAATGTATATAAGCATTTACTAAAGCATCTTCACCTTTTATACCTTCCTGACCGGCAGTATAGTTAAATTCTTCTGCTTCTGCTCTTCTAATAACGTCATCTATTTGCTTATCAATTATATCAGCTTCTTCATCTGCAATTTTCTTTTTCAAATTGAACAATTCTATAGCACTTGCACCCCTTGCTTCTGCTGAACTTAATTCCGCTCTTAGCAACCGTAAATTGTCATTAGCAGCTTGGCCTATTATTTCCGTTTGTTTAGAATAAACGTCATTAAGATCGGTCATTGCTTCGTTCAACCTTTTTGTTCTATCTATTGCTTCCTCTTGTGCATCTGCAAACAAATTCATACTCTCTACAATCTTTATAAGGAAAGTAATTACAGCAACGACGGCAATTGCTTTTAAAGCTACACCAAATCTTTGCGCTGCTGTACTTCCTTTACCAAATAAAATTTCCCCTTGCTTAATGACAAAATTGTAAGCTTTATTTGCTGCTGTACCACGTCTGGTTATTTCGTTTCCTATACTCCGTATACTATTAGCTACACCTTGTACGGCAACTAATTTAGTCAATATCTTCTGTTGCTCTTCATTTTCACCACCAAATAAAGCACTAGCACTATAGGCAGCCTGGAAACCGTCAGCTAATGTTGTTACTGCACCTGCTGCTAAATCTAGCTTTCTAGTATCGCTACTTAAAGCTTCAATTTCTTCTCTTATATCCCTTGCTGCATCTTTAGCTTTTGCTGCTTCTACCTTAAATGTGTTTAAGAACTCTTCTGTCTGGTTACCGGCAGAAGCTAAATTACCAACTGCAAATCCTATCTGCCTTACCGTCTTCTGTAAACTCTGTCCGGGTTTTTCTGCTGAAGCCATTACAGTACCTAATTCACTTATAGCATTAGTAGCTTTATCTAATGCTGCTTGATCTTCTGCTGTAACAAAACCCTGCACAATTGTTCTTTGTGTTATTTTGTCCTGTTCAGCTTTTAGCCTTTTAATTTCATCAGCTACCTTACTAAATAAGCTACTAAGACTATTAGCATAATTACCTACATTACCTTTGAAATTACCAACTTTCTGCTGAATAGAATCTAATTCCTTTTTAAGACTGGCAGCGAATTGCGATAACGCTTTTCCCCTATCACTTTCTCTTTGTGCCTTAGAAAGTTTACCTAAAATTAGAGTGGCTTTCTGGTATTGTAAAGTAAGTTTTTGTTCACTACCTTCTGCAGCTTGCGAAATTGCTAACCGTAATTTTAAACTTTTAGCTAACTCTGCATTAGCCGTCTTCATTTTTATAAGACTTTCAGAAGCACCTTGCCTTAATAAAGTCTGTTTTGCTTCTTCTGCTGTAAGACCTTTTTGTAATTTTGTTACTTGCCTTATTTCTTCTGCCTGTTTTGAACCTTCAGCAGTATATTTAGAAAGCTTGGCGGCTAAATCATTTAATTCCTTTTGTTGCTGCTTTATTGTCTCATTCTGTTCTTTAAATGCAACCGTCAATTCGTTTACTCCCTTTACACTTTTAGAAGCATTTATGTCTATACCTAAATTTTTAAGTCTCACTACACCAGCTTCAACACGGTCAAACATTTTGAGTATCCGTTTTGTCTGGTCTTGCAATGCCTGTTCATTGGCATAACTGTCATAGAATTGTTCTGGCATTTAATTCTTTTTATGCTCTTCTAAAAAGCTGTTAATAATCGCTGCCATCTCAAACACGGTTGTCTTCTTATTAATCTTGTAACCGTCTTTCCTCAATATAGCCATCTCTTTTTGATAATCCATTCTGTCTCTCTTCTCTAAACTTGCACCTTTAGTTAGTGCAGAATACTCTTGATAATATTGGTTCAAGAAGACAATTTGCGCCCTCACTTGTATATCCACTAATTCTAATTGTCTTCTGTAATCTTCTGTGTTTTCTAAATTCTGAATATAAGGAAAGCCCATTTCCACTAAAGCCAAAGCCACCGGTTCAGAATACCATTCTTTAAAAAATAGAAGGGTACTTTCAACAAACTCCATCTTACGTTCAGCAACATTTATCTTTTTCCAGCATTCTAATATGGAATTGCTTTTTTCTGTTTTGATTAAACTACTAAACTCTTGTAAGATTTCGCTCCAATTTTCCTCCCCACCAACCAAATCAAAATTGTCAGTTACACTAACCTCAATATATGTATAGTATTTAAGAGTTTCGCATGTTGGGTGTAATCCACTCTCCTGGAATGTTGTTTGCTTCTGTTCCAACGTAGATAATACCCTCCCAAATTTTGACCCAATCTCCTGTTTCTTTTGCTTTACTTCTTGCTTGGGCTTGGATATTTTCTTTTTCAATTTGCTTTGCTTTTAGTTCAGGAAAGCAACCTTCACAGTTTTCCATTTAGTTGCTTTTGAATGTTTCGGTTAATTGCTGCTTCTAAGTAAACTTTGCTGTAATCTTTCTTATACTCTTCTGACAAACCCCAAATCCGTTCACCATACTTATCTGTAAGCTTTTCATACTTCTGGTCTACACTTATAATGAAAAAAGACCTTTGAAAGAACTTTATGACCATTCCTCTATAGAACTCACCGTAAAGTTTTAAATCGACATTCCATGCACCTGCTTTAGGATTAAGGTTGTACTTCTTTACGGCATAGCTTTTATTCTTGTACTTCCCTATCTTCGTTCCATCACTTGCCAGACCGTGTTGCATTTGTGCCTTCTGGTATTCCAATATCTCTCCTTTAGTTTCTTCTAATGCATCACCTATAGCTAAATTGAAGTTAAGTGTTCTGAACTTCTTTCGCATTGCATTTATTCCAGCCATACAGAAGGTTTTAAGAAGGGCTGCCTTAACCGTCATTGGCAGCCCTTTGTACTTATTCCTAACCTTTCCTTTCGTTCAGTTGTTTGACGGCTTGTAAACGTACCTGCTCTGCAGTTCTTGCATCAGCTTCCTTTTTATCAGAATCACCAATGTCTTTTTTGAACTGGTCATAAGCTTTACCAGCCCACTCTGCATTAGGCGCAATTTTATCGGCAATCAATGCTTTAGTTGCCTCTTCTTTAGTCATAGAAGCAAAATGACGTGCATTGATATTTTTACCGTCAATCTTTGAATTTACGTACTTTTCCATAATTGTAAAGGGTTTTTTACTTGATAACGATAACTGGTTTAAATTCAAAAGGTGTTACACCGGCTGCCTTCATTGCTGCTGCTGTTGGGCCGTTTATTTGAACCCTGTCACCTGTATTAAGTGCAGTCCAAGCAGTAGAATCCAACGTTACTCCTAATGTACCGGCTGCATAAGCAACAGAAGTAACTGTAAATACTGCACCTGTTTCCAGGTTTCTTGCAGTGAATGTAAGACCGTCAATAATTGTACCGTACAATGGCCCAATGTCTGTGCCACCGTCTGATATAAGTAAGAACTCGTGAACGTTTGCTGCACTGCTTGACAATTTCATGTCGATATTAATTAAACCAACGGCTGCCAAAACACCAGTATTAAGGACAACATACCGGCTTGAATCCCTTACTTCATTGATACTTCCCAATGTTGTACGGAAAGCGTATTGGTTTGTAGCTTCTGTAACAATGAATTTACCAGTATCAACATAAGACTGGAGAACAGAATAACCTTTCATATTTACTCCACTTGCACAACCGTACAAAGCAAATTTGTCATCCAAGAAGAAAACATCAAGCTGACTTCCACCCATAAGAGCCATGTTGGTGTGCCTCTTCTCTGTACCGTTGTAACCAAAACGGAAAGCAGGAACAGCATCAGAAACCACAATGGTTGCGGTTGTAAGGTTTCCTATTGGGCCGGTTGTAGGGTCACCAGTATTATCTTCGAAGTTATTCAAATCCCAAACAGGATACACTCTACCACCTCTTGCGGCATGTGTTTTTGTAATTATAGCTGCAATTAAGGCAACTGGTGAAGCAGCATCAGAAGGTGTAAATACAACACCTCTGTCAGCAAACATAACCCCTTTGATCTTACCTTTAGCAAGATCACAAAGAGGAATACCAGTATTGAATGTGCTATCTGGCGAAGCACAGTTTGCTAAATCAAAGATATCTGCCATATAAGCAGCTTTTGCAAAGTCGTTACCAGTCATCTGCAACCTTCTGGAAACAATCTTCGGCAAAAAGTGCTTTTGTGGTAAAAGCTTTTTTCGATTAATATGTGTGTTCATTTTCTTTAAATTATTTGAGTTGAAGGAATACAATTTGCGTTATTAGAAATAGGAATACCGAATATTGAAACAATGCTGCAATCCACTTTATCACCAAATATCTTTTCCGTATCTGCACCCCAATAATACCTATCAGAGAATGTATGTGGTATCTGATCTTTACTTTGCGTTGTAAAAGCTAATGAAAGGTCTATCTGTTTCATCAATGAACGGTAAATTGGCCAAATAATTGGCTTGTAAACTAAAGTTACTCTCTGTGCAGCCTTGTAATTTTGATCTGTCTGCATTATAATAAACAACCTTATGTCTACTGTACCGTAAATAGTTTCTCCAGGTTTAGTCCTAACAACTGTAAACGGCTGTTCCAACCACAATATAGGGAATTTCAAAGAAACGCTGGCAGGGTCTTTAGCCCATTGTGTCAACATCTCATTTAATTCGTCAACATAACCATACTGGTAATTAAGAACAGGTAAAGTAAGTTCTGTTTTAACAGAAGTAGCTATTGTGCCCACTTCATCCACTATTATGTATTCTGGTGCATTCATTAGAAGAACGGAATTATTGACCTTACTAAATTTTTACGTTCATGGTATAAAAGCCTGTCATCTTCAGGGAAACTTACATAAACCGGTTTAACATATTCTGGGTAATCAGCGTTATCTTCTACAAACGAAAGAACCTTATTATTCATCTTTACCATTTCATTCCAAGCTAATTTAACTTTCACTGCTGAACCCACATTACGGTAACCTTCATTCCCACTATAAATGGTTTCACCCTTACCAGTTGTATCCGTTGCTACATGCCTCTGGTAAAACCAATAAATGTAATTAGCAACAGGTGAAATTTTGTTTGTTGTGTCGAATATTCGACTGTTCAAAGTTGTCCATTTAGGGTCAGGTGAACCGGCTGCCATTCCTGTTTTATAAGCTTCATATAGGTCATCTCCCAACAACAGCCTTAAGAAGGTTTCAGAATGTTTTGCAATAAACCATGAAAGGTTATTTGCAACACTGGTCTCTGTAACCTGTGCTATTGTAAGGTTTCCCCTGAAGTAAGTATTGTCAATTGTGGTAATTGGCATATTGTTTCAGTTTACTCTTTCGTTACATAAGCAGCTGCCGAATAACTTGCAGACATTGTTCCCGTACCGGTTATAAGTATTCGGTAATACAAAAACTTTTTAGGCACATCCCAAAATCTTAGCGTTTGTGTTGCATCTGCTAAAGCCTGTGTTGTGTCTATTGTTGCATAACCTTTGGAAACTTGGTTGCTACCTTGCAACACTGCTGTACCCCCCACTGTACCGGAAATTTTTGTAACTAACAAAGTAAATGAAGCTGTTTCCTGAAAGCCTTTAAGCTGAACAGTACAAGCTTCTGGTGTTGTGTTGGCAACCGTGTCCAATGCCAACCCATTTGGGTTAGTCATTGCTACTTGCGCCTGTGCTAACGAACACAACAATAGAATAGGAATGAGAAATAAAATCTTTTTCATTTTTAAAATGTTTTTATTGCGTTTATTACTTTTTGTTTACGACACCGGTTTTTGTGGTAATAGGTCTTGGGCCATCCAAATCTTCCAACTCACCTAATATAGCTTTTTCTAAAACCTTCTCTTCTCCTTTAGCCTTACCTATTACAGCATCAGCGTTAGCTTTAAGCTGTGCATCAGTAAGCTCACCGTCAAAGAGTTTAGCTTTACCTTGTGCCACCAATTTTTCTGCTAAAGCAGGGTGTACCATTGTTACGTGATACGGTTTTGTATGGTGTTTGGAATTAGTGAATAGTACCTGTACCTTAGATTTCGGTCTTACTTTACCGTCTGTTAATTTACTGTCAGGTGTCTGTGTCTTTGCTGTTCTTTCTTGTGCCATGATAATTTTGTGTTTTTAATTGATTATAGAATCAAACCCGAAAACTCTTATGGAGTTTCTAAGGCTGCCTTTACGGTTGCAAATTCGGCTGTTACGATTGAGCCAACATTAGGTGTTGCAAGGAAGTCCTTAAAGAACATCTCCACAATAACTCTTAGTTGGTTGTTATCGAAGTCACTTACAACTGCTGTAACAGGGTTAGAACCAGTTACGGTAATACCATAACCAATACGAACGGTCAAAGCTTCTTCTTCGATTTTAAATAAACCAGCTTCTGCCAATGTAAATGTACCAACGTCTTGGTAGGTAGAGGTTATTAACCGTAAACTTAAGACAATTGTTACACCATTCTCTGTAACCATTGGGAACAAATACCGGCCTTCATCATCCTTGGTTAACCTCATTCTCCATTTATCCTGCGGGTGCAAAATCAACGTATCAGGAATGAAGTTAAGGGTTTCAATTTGGGCGGCAACCGCTCCAATAGCATCATAATCGTTTGCATTATTGATTGTGCCATCCAATACCGTACCAGTATAACCAGCTGCTTCTGCCTGGAAATCTGCAGTTATAAGAGCATTGTAGTCTCTTACCATTTTATCCATAATCAAGTTACGAATAATGGTATAAGCATTCTTACGGAACTTTGCAAATTCTTCGGTTATAATGTACTTACCGGCAATCTTCTTTGCTTCTGCAATGTTACGTACCAAACCAGTTGATACAAGAGGTTTAATTGCACCTTCTGCCACAATAGCAAAAGCACCTTCTTCGCTACCTTCTTCCAGCCATGTTGTATACTGGTCAATGTCGGCTGTAACTGTACGGTCAACAATGTCATAAATGTATTGCCGGCCATAACGTTTTCCAACAAATTCGGCAATGCTGAAAGATTCAATAAGGTCAGCTGGAATTGAATTGGTTGATTCATTGATAGTGTTGTCAGTTGTCATAACGGCAGCTGCACGTACATTCAATTCAACAATTTCCTTAGAGCCTTTTACCTTGAAAATCTTCTCAACATCGGTCATTCTCTTTTCCAAGCTGTCTTTAAAGACATTCAGCTTGCCATCTGCACCGGTTGTTGTCATCCTTTGCTTAAGCTTTTCAATTTCACCGGCAATGTTCTTAACGCTGGTAATTGCTGCGGTTTGGTCTGCACCAAATTTCCTCAACTCTTCCATGTTTAAACCTTTCAATTCATTGGCAACAAGAACGGCAATTGAGGTTTTATCCTTAATACCCCTCTTCTTAAATTCTTTACCCATACGAACGGTAATTTTCTTAAGAAGCATTCTTTCTTCTCTGCTGCCTTCATCGTCTTCATCTTCGTCTTCATCTTCGTCTTCTTCCTCTTCTGTTGGTGCAGCTGCACCGCCACCAACATAATGTGCATGCCTCATAGAGACATTTCGCTTACTGGGAATGAATTCACTATGCCCAGTATTTAAGAATTGCAAATATTTCTTTTTCATTTCTTTTAGAGATTTTTTGTTACAAAATTTAGATTTATCTTTCGGTTTTTCACTCTTTTCATAGGCGGCTTATCTACTTTGAGTTTGATTTCTCTCTTCTCAACCTGAATAAGTGCTTTCTGTTGTGTGAATAACTGTCTTGCCTGTAATCTGTCCTTCCTTGGAAGGATATTTATGAAATTTTCAATTTCATCGTACAACTCTACTTCTGTATTGCCGGTTGACCGCATTGCATAAGTTTCACGGTCAGAACCGGCAGTTACAACACTACCTTCTACAAAATCACATTCAGCTATTACCAAGCTGTCATCTTTATCATCGTATTCGATCTTATCCCATACATAATGGAAGCCAACCGAAAACTGGTTTAACGTTCCACTTCTAATCTGTTCAATTGCACGGTCTGCATTTGGCACGTCATCTAATGGTGCAGTTTCAAAATACAAACCATATTCATCTTCTTCTAGTATATTGAACAAAGCTAATGGGTCACAAAGATCATGTTGCCATAAGAAGGTAATCTTATACTTTGCATTGCTATTAGGCCCACGTTCATTTATAGATTTAGCAAATGCACCTTTAACAAACTTTTCTCCGTAATCGTTACGGTTTCCCCATTTACAAAGATAACCACGAATTATTCTTTTATCAAAATCAGATTTCTTATCTTGTTTGTAACCAACTGCACTAATGTTTATTCTTCTATATTCTATGAAACCAGTGCGGGTTTTAAGTTCGTTTATTCTGTCTTCCATAGACAAAATACTTCTCTTCTTAGTTACATGGTGTGGGCTAACCTTTTCTTTAGTACCGTCAGGAAATTTAACAGTAAATATATCACCAGAAATTGTTGCATCATGAATTGTACCTTCTTTAGGGCGTTTCATTGTTGGTTCTTTAACCGTAACTTTATCACCTTTGCTTACTTTATTACCTTCTCTATCTGAACCAACAGGTTTAGGTTTTGCTTTTTTAACATCATCTGGGTGAAATAATTGTTTATCTCCATCATTTAATTTTACTTCTACAAAACCACCTTCAGATATATGCCCTGTGAAAGTACCAGGAAAATCTTTATGTGGAGTAAGCCCATAAGGCTTGCTACCTATAACTTCATCACCTTTCTTAATCTCACCTCCATCACTAGAAGTAAACCTTCCATTTTCATCTCTTTCTTGATCTTCAGAATACCGTAAATTCATTGAACGTTTCTTATTGTACGGATTATTGTCTTTAACTTTCTTAGCTTTTGGTGTTGTAAAATCTATACCTACTTGGTCATAAGTTTTATGTTGATCATTCCATACACCAACTCCAATAGCAACTGCACCTTTACCAGCTTTATATCCTGAAGTTTTATCAAAAGCTTTATCAAGTGCTTCTTTAGCCGATTTACCTTTTACAACTTCTATGAATGTACCGCCTCCCCAATCTTCCCTACCTTGGAATTTTACTTTGAAATCTTTTACTTCACCTGTTGGGTTTATAGCTTCTTTACTTTTTGGTATTTCAACTTGCAACTTAGCAGGGTGAAACGTTTCTGCACCTTCTATACCACCGCCCTTACCTATTTTACCGGTAATAACTTGGCCTTGTAAATTTACAGATATTACTTGTTTTATTTCACCTTCTGGTGTCTTTACATTAGCACCTTCTGTAAAAGCTTTAGAAACGTCTTCTTGGCTGCCACTCCCTTGCACACTGCTGCTTTCACCAGAAGCAAAACGGCCTCTTTCGTCTCTTTCTTGGTCTTCAGAATAACGTTTGTTCAATACAGCCCTCAATAGTTGTGTTGTAGTTGCCATAATTTAAACTTTTACTGGTTTACCGTTAGTTGGTTTACCGTTAAAAATCGGTTCAGGTTCAATTTCTTTAGCTACTATAAGTTGTGCAGCAAGTTTCTTATCTATACCGAATATAGAAATTAACGCTGCTTCTTTTGCTTCATCACTAAGGGTAGAATTTGCAAGAGTGGAATTTAAAGCCGTTATGCCTTCTGTACCTAATCTAGCAAGTAATGGGTCAGGATTTTTAGGGTCAGTACAATAGAAATCTCCACCTTCTACGGCTTCTACACCTACCATTCCATTCCTTTCATTCTTTGTAATAAACCCTTTCTTATATTGTAAATCGGCTGTTTCCGTGTTAAGCTTTAGCACATCTGCTTCTAATTTCTTATCACCTTGTAAATAGTTTACATGGTCAAAATTTGGATAGACGTACATTCTTTGTTGATCAAAGTACATTCCACTTGTCCAGGAATCAGCAAACATTGTTGCCATCGGTACAATAACGTTGTCATAGAAGGCAGTCATTGAAGCATCAACGTTAGAATAAGTTCCAGCATCTTTAGAAGGAACTAAATGCCGTGGTACACGTAAGGTAGAATAGATAGCAATTGCATCTGCAAGGGTTTCTTCAAAAGGCATTAATTCCTTTATCGTCATACCTATTTGAATAAAGTCAATAGGTTGACCGGTTATGCCAATGTTAGATTTACCACTAAGAACACCGTAAGTTCTTTGATAATCTGCAAGTAATTGGTCAGTTTCTGTTGCATTCAAAGCTACTGTACCAGAATCATCCGTTTTCCTAGATACAATAAAACCCATTGCGCCTCTTTTGATATAAATAACACCTCTTGCTTCGTAGACTGGTATAAGGTTTTTAATTGGCTTATCTGCACCTAATAAAGGGCTGTTGTTACGGTTAAGATCAAAGTTGTGAAGAAGAGAATAGTTTACAATAGGCATTACTTCTCTTGGTTCAAAAACCCTGCCTTTTGTACCTATTATTGCATCTCTTAACTGGTATCTGGTAATAAAATCTTCCACTTCTGTGCAAGTGTAAATGTCAACGTTTTTCTTCTGATCTACGTAAACACCTTGAGAAGGAAGTGTAAACCATGAAAGGATATTTCCGTATCTCTCTTCTAAGGTAGAAGGTAAATTACGCATCCAAAATAACCGTCCGGTTAGAAGGTAGTAACATACAGACATATAAACGTGTTGCTGCATGTTCATGAAAGGGTTTGGAGTAGAAAAGAGACGGTTGAAATTTTCGTCATTGAAATTTACTTCATCATTCCAGGATTTACGCAATTCCCACCTTGCATCAGCTACTCTAGAAGCTATTTCATGTATAGGTGCAAAGATTTCTGGTAAGCAATGGAACAATTCAATGAAATTACTTTGACCATAATAACCGTCTAATAGGTTAGCAATATGTCGTTTTAAATTCGGTTCGTCTGGTGACCATTCCATTTCCGGTTTTCTCTCAATAAATACCTTCTCTGGAATAGTTGCAGGTATATAAGAAGAAAATTCAGCTGCTGAACGGTTTTGTTTGCTTATTTTTAACATCTTACTTTATTGGTTTCCACAAATGTGTAAAATTCTTTTCATAATAAGCTGCTTTCATTTCGAGTAAATCTGGTGCATCATCATGTTTATTCTTCTTTCCAGGCTCTTGTATTCTCAAATAACTAATCAAGTTTCGCATAAACTTAGCGTATTGTGGATATTCAGCCCAATCTTTGCGAAACCTAAAATGGTTTTTAATGAAAGACGAACGGTTCAGTATTCTAGAATGTTTGTTGGTTCGTGGTTTAACTATTCTAAAATCATTCTTGTAAATCTTTTCACCATAAGTAACTTTACTTGTTAACCTCTCTCTTATTCTAGTAGCTGTTTCTTTCCAACCAAATACACCTTCTATAATGGTATCCGATACACGGTAATGGCCTCCCATTATTAATTCTTCTATAGCTACTTCATTGTGATCTGTGCCATCAGTGTTGTAAAGGACATCAACCAAATATATTTTGTCACCTATTAACTTTGTAACTCCACCAGCAAAATCATCTCCACCTTCATCAGCAGGGTCAGCAGCAAATAAAGTAAAATCAGGGTCAGATAAATCCACTGCATTCATGTCAAACTTCTCTAACTCTTCTAGTGGGAACAATAAACCAGCTTTTGGTGCAGGGTTCTGTTGATACTGTCTTCCAAATACAAGTTCGTTACCTGATTGAATAGCTAACAACTCCTCTACAGTATGTTTGTGCGGCCAAAGGGCAATGTACTTTTTCTTTGTACCGTCTTTCAAAACAACCTCTTCACCTTCTTTGTTTTCAATCAAGCAAGGCATTGAAATTATTCTCCATTGGTCAGGTTCATTAGGTCTTAGAAGATAACCTGTCAAATCTTCAGGATGCAACCTTTGCTGTATAAGAATGATAGGTGTATTCCGGCTGTTTACACGGTTACGAATGGTTGAATCAAAACGGCTATTTACTTTAGTACGTTGTAATTCCATGTCTGCATCTTCTGGTTTAATTGGGTCATCTATGACAATTGCACCAGCAAATTTTAGCTTCTGTTCTAACTTAGATAGACCAATTTCTTCCTTCTGTCTGGCAATCATATCAGCGAAATCCATTAATTCAAATTCCTCATCTACTTCACCTGCACCAAACCCCGTAACCTGACCAGCGGCAGCCCTTGCAAGCAATCCACCACCTTGTGTTGTATACCATTTCTTCTTACCCTTGCTATCCCATTTAATGTTTATACCTGGAAACATATTCTGGTAATCTTCTGACTCCAGAAGGTCTTTAATAGATTCACTGTTATCAAGTGCTATGTCATCACCATAACTAAGGTGTATGAATTTAGCAGCAGGGTTTAAAGCTAAGCCATGAGATATAAACATTTTTACTGCCAACTCTGTCTTAGAATAACGTGGTGCAAGGTTTATAATTAACCGTTTAAGCCTTCCTAGAAGCACCTCTTCTAATGCATCAACTATAGTTTGGTGGTGACTGTTCCAAATGAACTTTCTCTTGTATTGAGACCAGAAGAAAAACCTTGTATGAAATTCCAGTGATTCTAAGCACATAGCCCTAGAAACACGTACCGTTTTCGGTTCTTTAAGGTTAATCATTTCTTGGTTTCAGAATAGAAGATACTGCTCAACAGAATTAATAGAAGACAGCAAATGCCAAATATTAAGTTAGCTAAGTTCCTGTCCAATGGTCTCTTCTAGTTGTTTAATAGAATTATGAACTTCCTTGTTGTCCATATTATGTGCGATAATCCTTTGGTCTCCCTTTACAACAATCAATGCTGCAAAATCAGAAATAAGGATTAACCAAATAAGGTAAAGCTTGTCTTTAAGCCTTCTCATACTTGGGTTTCGGCTTTGGTTTGGGTTTGGGTTTAGTCGTTACCATATTGTGTCTTTTAATTGTTTAGCAATTTCAACAACTTCCTCTTTACTGATCGGTAAATCTACATTTAGGTTTTTCGTTGTTTCCGGCATATTGTAACCCAACATCTTGTTCAGCATTTCTATAGCTTTTAACTTATCCCACCTTGTTACCTTCTTAATGCCACCTAATATGTCGTATTCTATACTTGCAACGGCTGCAACTTCATCGTCTGGCCATACAACAATGTCTTCTCCAATAAGGTTCTTAGGGCTAGAATACACAATGTTCATTAGTTCCTGTAATAACCTCTCTCTTGTAACGTCAAAAGCCTTACCACTCTCTAACCGTATCTTGTGTATTCTGTCTCTTACCAGTTGGCTTTGCATCCATTTATTACCTGTGCCTTTTGTTAAGCTTAAATCCTTCTCTACCTTAGAGATATTAAACCGTAACAAGTAAGCTTGACAGAATTGTTCTTGTTGGGCTGTCAAACCATTACTGTCAACCGGTTCTTTTGTTTGCCTTGTTCTATGCTGTTGTTTAGCTGCCATTAAGTTTAAATTCTGTGAAAACCTGTTAACGTCGTAGATTGAACCGTGTAGCGTATAAGTGTAAAGCGTATTAGCGTATAAAGGTAAGCTACATACATTGCTGTATATAGCTTACTGGTAGTTGCTGTCATTAAGTTGACAGGCAAAGTTATACCGTTTCACTGGATTAGCCAAAAAAAAGTGTAAGCCCCTGGAAACCAAGGACTTACACTAATCTGAGAATCAGATTGTTTTAATAGTCTGTTAAAACATCTCCAAGCTTCACTTTAAAGGCTGTATTCGCCCACCTTTCAATTGCTAAATCCATTATTCTGCTAAGGTGTTTAGCCTTCGCTTTAGAGATACAAATAAGGATATCCTGACGTCCTTTACCCTCATCTTCTCTATCGTGGATTAACTGAAGGAAATGGTTGCCGGTTGCATCTGCAACTAAGCCTGTAGAAGTAGTAACTAAAATTTCTTTTGCCATGGTTGATAAGTTTTTTAAAGTGTTTAAGAAGAACGTTTACGGCCATTAGCCACAAAATAAGACCAGCCAATTGTTTCTTTCATCGTAAGAACTGGTTTCTTGTAAGTGTTCCAGATTTCAGCACATTGATTGTACCATTTAATGTACCGGTTTACTCTAGAAGGTGTGATTATTTCACCATGAAGGTAAATGTCACCATTAGGTTGAGGGTACTGGTTGTTAATCTGATCGAAGAGGTCAGCAATAACAGCTGCCATTTCATACAAGTCTTTAGTATTCTGCCTTTTTTGAGAAGGTGTCAGAAGAGAATTAGAAGGTGTCATAATTGATAAGTTTTGCCGGCAAAACCGGTTCCATTTACGGTAACCGGCTGCCAACGTAGAGAAGAGAAATCACTGTAAGAAGGTAATAGTTTCTTCACCATTATCATGTTCAACAATGTTACAGTTGAACACCTTCTTAAAAGTATGGGCTGCAAAAGCATCTATGTAGATAAGACTTGAACCAATGCACAAATACCAAGCAAATTCAAATTCGTTCTTATCATTCGTGAAACGAAGTCTATGCATTGCGGTCGGAGTTGAAATGTTAGAAGACATACAGAAGAGGTTTTAAAGTTGGTCACCAAAACCGGTGATAGAGCAAAGTTAAAGCGAATATTTGAAAACACCAACCGGTTCATACATCTCATTTGAATTGATTTTCAATAGATCGGCTTACCTAATTTATATTGCATCCAAGGCTTGTAACTGATAGATTTCTAGTTGCTGGTACACTCTACAGACATATGGAACATATGATTATGGAGTGTACTAGTTTCAAACTTGCATTGTTCTTAGCCTCAACACTGGTCAACTTTTTTCCTTGAAGCGTATATCAAAAGGTCTCCTGATCTTGCCAACTTGAAGTTTTCGATATCGCTCTCTTCTATAGGGCCTTGTAAGGGTTTGAACCTCATTAGTTTAGATACACATCAGAAACCATACCTTTATATTTACTGCTTGTGAACTTTTCAAAGAATAACACACAATACAATTCCTCTTCTGTAGCGTAAACCCAATAATATAAAGTTATAGGTTTGTACCCTTTATTCCACCAGCATTGAAATCTTACAGGCTGGAAATATCTATATAAAGCTTTCATAATATTGTATTCTTGCTTTAACGAAATCCATACAACCTTGCTGACCTCTGTCCTTAGAATGTAGACTAGACAAGGCTTTCATGTCAACTGTTGCTTTGCATAGAAGGTGGTGAACGATAACAGAAGAGAAACGTGAACCAAGCCTTACTAGCCTAGCGTTTGCCTGTTGATACAATTCAAGAGACCAAGGAACACCAAACCAAATAATTATGTTGCCGCCTCCCTGGAGATTTAACCCATGGCCTATACTCTTAGGGTGTGCAACCGCTAAGGGTATTTTGCCTTCATTCCAAAGCTTTCTCTCTTCTGTTGTTCTAAGCTTAGGAAGCGAAGTTTTAAACTTACGGCTTATTCGTTCGTAATCATGCTGAAACTGGTACATAACTAACACAGGAGAAGTTGCCACATCTAGAATGTCACTCAATGCTTGAAGCTTAGAATCATGAATAGTGTGCCACCTTCTCTCATCGTCATAGATAGCACCATTAGAGAATTGTAAAAGCTTTCCTGTAAGAACTAAAGAGTTTGCCGCTGTAATCTCTACATCTGAATCCATAATCTCATGTACCAATTCCTCTTCGAAACGTTGATATTTTAACATAACATCTTCTGGTAAGCTGATCTTTATAACACGTTCAATCTTCTCTGGTAAGGTAACATAATCGGCTGCCTTCATTGACATACAAATGTCGCTAATCTTCCTGTAAACTATCTTCTCATAATGGTTAGCCTTACCAACAGAAGAGTTTTCATTCACCTTCACATCGTACCTAGTATAGGAATGTGTTGGAAAAGCATTAAAATACTTCTGCCTATACTTGGTAATCGTATCTCCTAAACGCTGACCACGATCAAGAATATAAATTTGAGACCATAAGTCCATAAGGGAGTTTGGTCTTGGTGTACCTGTAAGAATAGAGATACGTTTAAACTTTGGCAATGTCATCCGTAAAGCCTTGAACCTCTTAGAAGACTGGTCTTTGAATTTACTCGATTCATCTACCACAAGGTAATCAAATTTCCATTGTCTCTTACCTAAGGTTTGAACAAGCCAAGGAACATTCTCACAATTGATCGTATATACATCTGCATCAACAGCTAAAGCCTTTAACCTTTCCTTCTCTGTGCCTAATACCTTGCTAATACGTAAATGGTTCAAGTGTTTCCACTTCTGTATTTCATCTTCCCATGTATCCTTTGCAACCGCTAAAGGCGCAATAACTAACACCTTCTGTATATCTTCCATTAGAAGGACATTAGCTATAACTGACAACGTTACAACAGTCTTACCTAAACCCATGTCCAGGAATGCACCTGCTTTAAGGTTGTCAAGTAAATGTTGCTCTGCAAAGGTTTGAAAGGGGTAAGGGGTGTACTTCATCCTTTTCTAAATATAGTATAACTGGTAATTTTGTTTCCTATCACCCACCTTCTGACCTCTAATGTAGAATCCGCACAAATCTTTAGTATTCTCTCATCATTAGAGAACTGTAAGGTATCACTATTACAGAAGTCATTGTTGTGCTTTCCCCATGGCCATAATGAATCAGTTTTAACATAGATTGTGTCATAAGTGTACTTGTCTGAAAGGAAATAAACCCTTTGGCAGGTTGGTTTAATTGGCTCTTCCTTGTTACAGGCTGCCAACCAAATGAAGGTTGCGAAGATGAATAGATGTTTCATTTTAATTGATTTTAAAGGTTCTAGGTGACCAACATTAGCCACTCCAGAAAGCAAAGGTAATCTTTTTCTGTCAATATAGACCAGTGAATATGACCTCTCTTCTGTAGCCTATTACGCCATATAAGTTGCTTAGGTGACAGAATAGCACCTGTTGACTTTAACTCTACGTAACAATGAATGCCTTTAGGCAATATTACTTCCCTGTCTGGTAAACCTGTTTCAAGGAATGGTAAGAGTTTAATACATAAACCGCCTCTCTTCTTAATCTCCCTAGTGAGTTTCCTTTCTATTAGTTTTTCGTTCATGGTGAATCGTTGTACTTTAATTACGTTGGTGAACGGTTTTCGCAAGCCATTGATTATCAAGGGGGACACAAAGGCCCAGAACCTTTATATGTTATGTCTCTAGTAATTTCATATTTTTTTGTCTTTAGTCTCTATTATTTACTGTTTTTTAATTAGAACAATGAAAGTATAAAGGTATTATGGTATTTCTCAACCCCTTACGCAACCCCATTGAATTGGTCACAAGCTTCCCCTATTTAGGCCCTTAATTGTCCAGTTCCCTTATTTGCTTAACTAATTCATCTATTTCGGCCGATAACACCCTTCTTGCAGAATCTTCGTATATACCGTTCAATAGTGCATTCATTTTAACCTGTGCTATTCTATACATACTTTCAAGAATAGATCGGTGAATTTCGTTTGCTTCTGCTGTTGTCATAGATTAAAATTTTAGGTGATCGTTGTCTAAACTGCACTTGGCACAGGTTAAAATGATTGTATAGATTAGAATGATTAGAAATATCATCCATCCGTTGCTTATGACAGGTTTCATTTTTTGTTGTATAATTGTTTATAGTATCTACGTTGTTCACCTTGCCCCTTGTATTCTGGTAACTGGAATACGTGCAAGTATATTACCAACATTAGTATCAAAATTGGTATTACGTACTTCATTTGTTAATTTATTAAAAATGTTAATCGTTTGTCCAATGAGTGCTGTTAGACTTTGTCTTATTAGGTATTCTCTGAAATACCCTTTGCCGGCCATAATAGGGTATCTTCCATTTTTTGTCTTTATTTTCCCAATTGGGTATCTGTCTTAAAAGTTGAAACATTTCTCTCCCTATTCTAGTGTTGTAATCTTTATAAGTGCCTCTAAAGAGTTCACAGTACAACTCTATAGCTGAAACCATTGTCCGTTGCATCTTACCAGTCTGCACCAGTTCGTCACCTTCTAGGTAGGCTCTCTTTTCATAAATACCAATTTCGTACCAGTTGTCAGGCAACCGTATTTCAAGAAACTCTTCAACCATTCCTATCCTGTCATCATTCTCCATGTGTTTAGCTTGTACCTTACTAGCCTCAAATTGTGTTTTCAAAGGAAGGTGAATAGCTTCTCCCATTAGATACCAAGTGTAGACTTCGGCCCAAACTTGTTTAACCTCTTCTAAAGTAAATCCTGCAAACACGTCTTCAGTTGCCTGACTTAAATCACACACTAACGGCCAAAACCGTCTATTACCGGTTACGTCCTTTAAGAAATACATTGCATTTGTTGTACCAAAGAAAACACATTGTCGTAAAAACTCTTGTACTGTTCTGCCGTAACTTGGCCGGTAATCGTCTTTAGTTTTACTCAAGAAGTGTTTAATAGCTTCCACTTCTGCATTCCTTATAGAGTTCAATTCACCAAATTCAATAATCCATGCACCTTGTAATTGCTCAAATGATTCTTTGGTGTTAATGTTTGTAAGTGATTCGTTGTACCATTTATGGCCAAGTTTGCGTATTATGGTGCTTTTACCAATACCCTGTTCCCCTATAAGCACAATCATATTATCAAATTTACAACCTGGTTCATGTATTCTGTAAACACAGGCTAGAAGTGCTTTTCGTGTTACCATTCTGGTATAAGCTGTATCGTTTGCACCTAGATAGGTCATAAATAATTCTTCGGCCCTTTCTTGGCCATCCCATTTGATACTAGCTATCCAGTCTCTAATAGGGTGGAAAAGGTGTTTCTTAGCAACGATTGCAATTGCATCGTCAATCTTGGTTATAGAAGACAGCTTGTAGATCAATTCAAGGTAGTGCCTTATAGCTGCAAAATCTTCATCTGCTATTTGTGTATAAATGCCTTCCTTTCCTCTCCATGGCAATTTGCCGTCAATGACAATAGACTTTTTCATATCGTCATACTTGAACTTACCTTTAAATGTTGGGTCATTGTCTAACACCAGAACAGAATTGTTTATAGTGTTAAGGTAATTTCCTTTTGAGTCTATCTCCATTTTCTTTAACCAACTGTCAACCGGTTCACTTTCCTTCTGACTTTCTTCGAAATTACCAAACAATTCTTGTGCTTCAGTTAACTTTTCCCTTCCAACGGTTATTCTAACATCTGCATCAGTTGCAACTAATTCGTACATTGCCGTTGTTGAAGGCTTCTTGATTCTAGTGCCTTCTACCATGTCATCAAGCGAACCGAATTTATGCAACCTAACTAAATCCCAGGAATTACATAAGACACCGCTTACAGGGTCAGTTGAGTGGTGTGAATAAGCAAACGTGTCTTCATAAATGACCAGTCCGTTTGAAGTACTTCCATTCCGGTAAGTGTAACGGTTTTCAATTGTACCTTTCTCATAAATGTCTGGTAAGTACCTGTCAATAACCTCTGGTATTGTGTACGTTCTACAGAAGCTTCCTATCATTCCTGTTTTCTCAAGAGGGTCTTGCTGTTTCACCTTTAAGGTATCAACCTTGGCCTTCTCTGAAGATGACACGGGCCATTCTGTAACGTTAGACCAATCGTTATACTCTGCTAACACCTTACTTGGTATTACCCATTGTCCATTGTTGTAGTGGAAGTAATACTCACCATTCTTGCTTGTACTTGGCCAGTACATAAGCCGTGTTGGCTGAAAGGTTGTAGGGTCAAAAACGTCAATGTCGTACCAGCTTGCAACCATTCTGGCAATAGCTTCGTATTCGTCAATATCTACAGGCTCTTTTAAAGGTAATATTAGCCTTAACCTAGCACTTTCAACGCTGTGCTTATGGGTACTGTAAATGCAACAGGCAATGTTCCTGTGTTTGTTTGTCTTTAATATTTCTTCAATATCAGGGTTATTATCTGCATCTAAGGTAATAAGTTGCCGGTGAATAATTGAACCATTCTTACGTCTTCCACCGCTCATTAGGCCGCCAACGAAGCCACCAATGTCTTTAATTGTCGATTGTCTATCTGGTGTTGATTTAATATATTCTTTGTAGCTTTCGGTTGTTCTATGTGTTGTTTCAAGTCTCTTAACTAAGGCAGCCCACCTCATTTCCTTGTGTTGCCACCGTTTTTCAAATCTGTTCCGGCCAATCATTATATCTATTAGGCCGTCATTGGATATAAGCATTGTTAAGTTTATTTGCTCGAACCCTTTCTAGAAGAGGTTTGATGATACTGAATAGATGTTTCTAATAAATTCGTCGTTTTTACCGTAAATATCCCATCGATAGAAGCCATTGACACCAGTTGCACCGTATTTCTTAAGAACAGCTTGCAAGGTTTCTTCTGTAATATCAACCGTTCGTACCTTCTCCCAAGTATCCTGTTGATAGTTTTTTCTGAACAGAATAGCAAGGTATTCAGGGTCTTTAACCGTTATCGCTATTCTGGTTATTTCCTTCAAGTATTCAGGCTTCAGGTTTATTACACCCTTTGTTACGTGTAAAAGGTATTTACGTATTTCTTCTTGTGCTTTAGTCATTCTTTAGGTTTTAAGATTTATACAACCATCACATATGCTGTCTCTGAAATGTGTTAAAGAACCACAATTTACACATTTATAGTATTTAGGTGGGTCAATTACAAATGTTGAAATCTTCCTTTGTATGTACCAAATTGCCTTCTGTAAATCCTCAATGGTTTTACTAGGGTCTTTTTTACCAGCCCTTACACAATACTTGACTGCATTGCCTAAATGGAAGTCAAGCTTCTTGTCTTCTATGAAGTCAATGGTGTTTATTTTACCATCTTCATAATGTTTGACGTTGTTTACATTGTCGCTCATAGTTTTGCTGTTTTAAGGTAAAAGTTTACTGCTTCTAACCAACGTTGTTTAGCTTCTTTAGGTTTCCAGCCTTCCCATTTATTAGCTTTAATAAGATTTTCATAATCCCACATTATTTCCTTATCATCAGCTTCATTGATTTGTTCAGTTATTGGTAGAATACCGTATTTATCGAATATAACTTGCCGGAAATTAAGGATAGCTTCGATAACCTTAGAAGGTAACATTGCTTTGACTGGTCTTGTAATGTCTCCCCAATAAGCTTCTTCTGCATCATGGAATAAAGCTGCTAACTGTTCACCTAAGGAAACATGTCTGGCAACAGCTACACTATGTTCAGCAACACTATAGAAGGATTTTGTCGCACCATTCCACCTGCAAATGTTAGATAGACCGTGTGCAATGTCTTCTAATAGGATAAGAGTAGGGTCAGGTTTAAAAAGGTCAATAACGTTACCGGAATAAGTTACGACACTGTTTTTAGGTGTAACTAACCTTGTTGAATCTTTTATCATAGTTTTGTTTTTAAATTGTTACAGGATATCCTATTTTTATTGACTTCTGATTGAATGTGTACCGCACTGCTTCTTCCAGGTTTATACCTAACCGGTAAGCTAGAATAGAAAGGTAAATGAGTAAACCACCCATTTCTTCTGCAATTTTTTCGTCAGTTATCTCTTCTGCTGTAATGCTGTTTCCACCGTCTAAACCACCAGAATTGACACGTTCAACTTTAGCTAGAAGGTTGCACAATTCACCTGCTTCACCCATCATAGCCATACCCCAGTAACTAATAGGTATATCGCTGCCCATTTTGTAAGCTATTCTTGTACGTAAGTCGCAAGCTAGCTGTAAATCTGGTAAGGCTAAATGGTTTACTGGTTTACCAATAGAGGTTTCTTTCAAATACGATTTGTCTGTTCTGTGTTCCATAAAATTTATTTTTTGTAGTATTTAGAGATTGTTGATTCCGCTCCAATGGGTAAATCATATGCCCATTTAGGCCTTTCAGCCATAATTTTATTTACCAGTAACGTTTCACTTGCTACTTTGCCGTCTGGTACTTCTAGAACTACTTCATCATGCACATGTAAAACCACTTCTTTCTTTACCATTCTAACTAATGCACCTGCAAGAAGGTCTCTAGCTGTTCCTTGAACTATATTCTCTGTAAGCTTCCCGCCATAAGTAGATAATCGTGTAACAAGTTGACGGGTTTGTTCCATTCCAACGTAAGTAAGGGTATCTTTGTACGTGTCCAGTTTAGCAACGTAC
>Ga0137430_1000101_pt1 | contig 23662 bp, 18 predicted proteins | sample EasRivERMZT754_2_FD_104651 | JGI IMG/M metagenome (GOLD analysis project Ga0137430, IMG submission 104651) | Soil microbial communities from meander-bound floodplain in the East River, Colorado, USA - East River MetaG ERMZT754_2 | ecosystem: Environmental > Terrestrial > Soil > Floodplain ...
ACAGCGAGTAGGTCGTATTGATCTTGCTGGTATTGATACTCAGCGCGAGGTGGCGGCCGCTGCCGAAGATGTTCTGCTGCGCTATCGAGCCGGTAAGGATCAGGCCCTCGTCGCTGCCGAAGCCCGCGCCGAACATCAACATGCCCGTCGGCTTTTCCACCACCGAGATGTTGACGTCCACCTGGTCGGTGACTCCCGGCACGGCCGGCGTCTCGAGGTTGACCTCGGTGAAATAGCCGAGCCGGTCTATGCGCTGCTTCGACTGGGTGATCCTGTTCCCTGAATACCAGCCGCCCTCCATCTGGCGGACCTCGCGGCGGATCACCTCGTCGCGCGAGCGGTCGTTGCCGGAAATATTGATGCGGTTCACATAAACGCGGCGGCCCGGATCGATCAAAAAGGTGAACGCCACCTGCTGCGTCTCCTTGTTGAGCGCCGGCACCGCGTTGACGTTGGCGAATGCGTAGCCGTCGTTGCCGAGCCGGTCGCTGATGAGCTTGGTCGACTCAGTCAGGCGCGCACGGGAAAAAACGTCGCCCGGCTTGAGCTGGATCAGCTTTCGCACCTCCTCCTCGGAGACCGGCATTTCGCCTGCCACGTTCACAACCGAAACCGTGTATTTCTGCCCCTCGGTAACGCTGATCGTGATGTAGATTTCCTGCTTGTCGGGCGTAATCGAGACCTGCGTCGAATCCACGGTGAATTCGAGGTAGCCCTGGTCGAGGTAGAAGGAGCGCAGTGTCTCGATGTCGGCGGACAGTTTCTGGCGGGAGTACTGGTCAAGCTTGCTGAACCACGTCATCAGGCCCGGGGGGCGCAGCACGAACTGCCCGAGCAGCGTGCTCTCGGTGAACGCCTTGGCCCCGATTATGCTGATCTGGCTTATCTTGGCGATCTGGCCCTCGTCGATGTTGAAGTTGATCGCGACGCGGTTGCGTTCCAGCGGCGTGACCGTGGTGCTGATGGCAACCGCATAGAATCCCTTCCCCAGGTACTGACGCTTCATCTCCTGTTCCGCTCGTTCGAGCAATCCCCGATCGAGGATGCGCCCCTCGGCGATGCCGACCTGGCGCATGCCGGTCAGGAGCTGCTCTTTGTCGAACTCGCGCATGTTGACAAAATCAATCTGCGCGATGGAAGGCCGCTCCTGGACGGCCACCACCAGCACGTCACCTTCGCGCTCGAGGCTGACATCGCGGAAGAACCCGGTTGCAAACAGCGCGCGTATTGCCTGGGTGGACCGCTCGTCCGTCATCGTGTCGCCGACCTTAACCGGGAGGTAGCTGAAGATGGTGCCGGCCTCGGTGCGCTGTATGCCCTCGACGCGGATATCCTTGATGAGGAAAGGCTCGAACGCGGCTAAGGGTGTGGCGTGAAACAGGAATAGCAGCAAGAGTACCGCGCGAAACCGGCGCATGAAGTCAGCCGCCGAACAGGCGGTTAATGTCGTTGAAGAGGGCAAAAGCCATGAGAGTGAACAGCAGCACCAGTCCGACGTGCTGGCCGATCTCCATGGTCCGCTCCGAAAGCGGCCGGCCTTTGAAAACCTCGATCAAGTAATACATCAGGTGCCCCCCGTCCAGCAGCGGGATCGGCAGCAGGTTGAGCACGCCGAGGCTGATGCTGATGAGCGCAAGATACAGCAGGTACGTGACCGGGCCCGCCTGCGCCGATTGTCCCGCGTAATCGGCGATGGTGATCGGGCCCGACAGGTTCTTGAGCGAAACATCGCCGACCAGCATCTTGCCAAGCATCTTCAGGCTGAAGGCCGAAGTGTCCCATGTTTTTTTCACGGCCTTGACGAAGCTCTCCAGCGGGCCATAGCGCACTTCGACAATCACATCTCCCAGCGCCGAGCGGTCTACCCCCGCCCCGATTCTGCCGATCCTGCCGCCGCTTTCGGAAACGGTGTCGGGCTTGACCACAATCGCGGGCAGCGGCGCGCCGTCCCGCCTGACTTCCACCACCAGCGGAACGCCAGCGTTGGCGCGCACCATTTGTACCACCTGGCCCCAATTTTCGATCCGCTTGTTGTTGACCGCCACGATTTCGTCGCCGACCTTCAGTCCCGCGCGCTGCGCCGCCCCGTCCCTAACTACCTCGCCTATTACCGGCCTGAGCGGCGGCTGAAAACGCGCCAGGCCGAGCGCATGCAGAAAATCGCTGTCCAGGTCTGCTGCCGTCAGCCCCGACAGGTCGAGCTGCCGTGTGGCGCTTGCGCCGCCCGCCCCGCGCACCTCGATCGCGACCGCGGATTTCTCGACCGCGCGCTGCAGCAGGATCCAGCGCGCGTCCTGCCAGGTGACGACCGGCTCGCTGCCGATCCGGACCAGCATGTCTCCCGCCGCGAAGCCTGCGTGGTGCGCCGCCGTGCCGGCCGGCGGCCCGTCAATCACCGGCTTGATGCCTGGCACGCCATGGAGAAACAGTACCCAGTAAAGCGCGATCGCCAGCAGGAAATTCGCCGCCGGCCCGGCGACCACGATCGCGATGCGCCGCCACACGGATTGCCGGTTGAACGCGCGGGGCAACTCCTCCCTTGCCACGGCCCCTTCCCGTTCGTCCAGCATCTTGACGTAGCCCCCCAGCGGAAATGCAGCCACTAACCACTCCGTTCCGTCGCGGCCGAGGCGCCGCGACCACAGCGGTTTGCCGAAGCCGACCGAAAAGCGCAATACCTTGACGCCGCAGGCGCGCGCCACCAGGTAATGGCCTAACTCGTGGATCACGATCAGGCAGCCGAGCGCCACGACGAAAGCAACGATGGTGATGAGAAGCGTCATGCGGCGGCAGGAGTGCGGCGGGTCGTGCGCAACCACCCCTCGGCGCGTTCGCGCGCGGCGCGGTCGGCGGCAAATACTTCCTCGAGGCCGCCAACCGGGCGGCTCGTCAGGTCCGACATGACAGCCTCTATCAAGGCCGGGATCTGTCGGAAGCCCAGCCGGCCGTCGAGAAAGCTCGCCACCGCCACCTCGTTGGCGGCGTTGAGCGCTGCCGGCGCAGTGCCGCCCGCGGCCAGCGCTTCGTATGCGAGCCCCAGGCACGGGAAACGTTCACGATCGGGCCGCTCGAAGTGCAGTGCCCCTATGCGCGGGAGATCCAGAAAATCCACCCCGGCGCTGATGCGCTCCGGGAAGCCGAGCCCATGGGCGATCGGCGTGCGCATGTCCGGATTGCCGAGCTGCGCGATCACCGAGCCGTCGATGTACTCGACCAGGGAATGAACTACGCTCTCGGGATGGATTACGACTTCGATCTGCTCCGGGCGGACGTTGAAGAGCCAGCGCGCTTCGATCACTTCCAGGCCCTTGTTCATCATGGTTGCCGAATCCACCGAGATCTTACGGCCCATCTCCCAGTTCGGGTGGGCGCAGGCTTCGTCGGGTGTCACGTTTTCGAGCTGGCGCAGCGTGGCGGAACGGAACGGCCCGCCCGACGCCGTCAACAATATGCGGCGCACCCCGGACCCTTCCGGGTCGCCGTAACCGCGTGGCAGCACCTGAAATATCGCGTTGTGCTCGCTATCGATCGGCAGCAGCGTCGCTCCGCTGGAGCTGATCGCGTCCATCAGCAGAGCCCCTGCCGTGACCAGGGATTCCTTGTTCGCCAGCAATATCTTCTTGCCGGCGCACGCCGCGGCCAGCGTCGGCCGCAGGCCGGCCACCCCCACGATCGCCGCCATCACGGTATCGACGGCGGGCAGGCTCGCCACCGCTTCCAGCGCTTCGACGCCACAGCGTACTTCGCAGTCCAGGTTTGCCTGCCGCAGGCGCTGCTGCAGCTCCCGCGCCGCCGCCGCGTCCAGCAGAACCGCGATCTTCGGCTGGAATTCGAGGCATTGCCTGAACAGCGCATCGGTCTGCTGCCGCGCCGTCAACGCCACGATCTCGAACCGCTCGCGGTGGCGCGCCACGACGTCGAGCGTGCTGGCGCCGACGCTGCCGGTGGAACCGAGTATCGTGAGCCGCTGTTTTTTCATTCTAGCCGAGACAAGGCAGCACCAACGCAGCCAGCGGCAGACTCGAGGTCATGCTGTCGATGCGGTCGAGGATGCCGCCGTGCCCGGGAAGCAGGGTCCCGCTGTCCTTCATCCCCGCCTGACGCTTGATCCACGATTCGAACAGGTCGCCCACCACGCTCATCAGCAATACACCCGCAAACAGCGCTGCGCCGCCGGCACCCTGCAATCCGGTCCAATCCCGCGCCACATTGCCGAGGACGACATAATACACCGCCACTGCGACGACCGCGCCCGCCACGCCCTCCCAGGTCTTGCCCGGGCTGATGGCTGGTGCCAGCTTGTGCGCGCCCCACGCCCGGCCGGCAAAATAGGCCGCGATATCCGCGATCCAGATTATCCCCATCACGGCCAGCAGGCGCCCCGGTTCGGCTTGCAGCCGCGCCAGCGCAAGCCACATCGGCACCAGCAGTATCCAGCCAGCCGCCGCGAGCAGCAGCGGCGACCGCGCCGGCCAGCCACGCGCCAGCCACGGCACGGCAACGAGCAACCAGAATGCACCGCTCGCGCCATAAACCACTATCTCCGCCGGTGTTGGCCGGCCTTCTCCCGGCGCGGCGTTGGCGACGATCAGCCAGATGCCGAGCGCCGAGGCCAGCATCATCGCGGCAAACGCTCCCCGCCATACGCCCCTGATTCCCGCGAGCGTCGTCCATTCCCAGCTGGCAGCGAGGAGAGCCAGGAGGAGCAGCGCAGTCCACCACGCGTTGGAGAGAAACCACAGCGCTGAGACGAACAGCGCGAGCAGGATGCCGGCAGTGGCGATTCGTGCGATAAGCATCAGCCCCGCCCGGCCGGGAACGCCGGCTGCGCGTCAATCGGCGGGACGCGCGGCCTCGACGCGGAACGCGGCGACACCGGCGTCGGCGGGCAACTGCTCGCTGGTGCGGCCGAAGCGCCGCTCGCGCTGCTGGTACGACACGAGGGCGCGATCGAGCGCGGCTGCGTCAAAATCCGGCCACAGCGTGTCGGTGAAATAGAGCTCGGTGTAGGCCAGCTGCCACAGGATGAAATTGCTGATGCGTTGCTCGCCCCCCGTCCTGATGAAGAGATCGGGTTCGGGCGCATAGCTCAATGCCAGGTATGGCGTGAGGTCGCGTTCGCTGAAGCCCGCCGCCAGCTCCGGATGCTCCCTCAGCATCCGGTTTGCCGCCTGCAGCACGTCCCAGCGACCACCGTAGTTCGCCGCGATGGTCAGCGTCAGCCGCCGATTTCCCGCTGTCAGCGCTTCCGCCTCGCGGACCAGTTGCGTCAGCTTGGGCTCGAAGCGGTCCCGCTCGCCGACCAGCACGAAGCGGACGCCGTTCTGGTGGAGTTTTTCCACTTCCTGCTCGAGTGCCATTACGAACAACTGCATGAGGAAGGACACTTCCTCCGGCGGGCGGCGCCAATTCTCGCTGCTGAACGCGAACAGGGTCAGGTATTCAACCCCCCTCTCGGCGCACGCGCGCACGGTGGCGCGCACCGCTTCGACTCCGCGCCGGTGCCCCGCCACGCGCGGCAGGTAACGCTGCTTGGCCCACCGCCCGTTGCCGTCCATGATGACGGCAATATGCCGCGGAACGCGCCTCACCGCGGGTATTTCGAGCGTGGAACTGGCCGAGGTCGTCATCAGACCGCCATCAGGTCGGCTTCTTTCTGCTGCAGCATCTTGTCGATATCGGCGACATGGCGATCGGTGAGCTTCTGAATGTCGTCCTGCGCCCGGCGCTCCTCGTCTTCCGCGACCTTCTTCTGCTTGAGCAGGTCCTTCAACTGGCTGATGGCATCGCGCCGCACGTTACGCACCGCCACGCGCGCGTTTTCGCCTTCGTGCCGAACCACTTTGATCAGCTCCTTGCGGCGCTCCTCGGTGAGCGCCGGCATCGGCACCCGCACCATTTCCCCCATCGTCGCCGGATTGAGACCGAGGTCCGAGTCCCGGATCGCCTTCTCGATCACCGGGGCCATCTTCTTTTCCCAGGGGCTGACGCCGATGGTGCGCGCGTCGACAAGGGTCACATTGGCGACCTGCGCAATCGGCGTCGGCGTACCGTAGTAATCCACCATGACATGGTCCAGCAGGCCGGCGTGGGCGCGGCCGGTGCGAACCTTGCCGAGATCTCCCTTCAGGGTCTCCAGCGTCTTTTTCATCTTCTGTTCTGCCGTCTTCTTGACATCGACAATCATGGTCCACCTCCCGCGAGGGGGTTCAGTTGTGCAGGAAAGTCCCTTCGTCCTCGCCGAGCACCACGCGCTTCAACGCCCCCGGCTTGAAGATGCTGAAGACATTGATGGGAAGCTTCTGGTCGCGGCACAGCGTCAATGCGGTGGCATCCATCACCTTGAGGTCCTTGATGATCGCCTCGTTGAAGGTCAGGTGCTGGTAACGCTTCGCGTCGGGATTGGTCTTAGGGTCGTCGCTGTAGACACCGTCCACCTTGGTCGCCTTGAGCACGAGGTCGACGTTCATTTCCATGCCGCGCAGCCCGGCGGCGGTATCGGTGGTGAAGAACGGGTTGCCGGTGCCAGCGGCAAAGATCACGACCTTGCCCTCTTCCAGGTAGCGCATCGCCTTGCCGCGGATATAAGGCTCGACTACCTGCTCGATGTTGAGCGCAGACTGCACCCGGCTCACCAGGCTCACGCGCCGCATCGCGTCCTGCAGTGCCAGCGCGTTCATCACCGTCGCCAGCATGCCCATGTAATCCGCGGTGGCGCGGTCCATATGCGAGGAAGCCGGCGCAACACCCCGGAAAATATTGCCGCCGCCGATCACGATCGCCACTTCCACGCCGAGATTCACGACCTCCGCGACTTCGCTGACGATGCGATCGACGGTTTCCCGGTTGATGCCGTACTGATCGCCCCCCATCAATGCTTCGCCGCTCAACTTGAGCAGGATGCGCTTGTACGCCGGCGTCGGCGCATTGCCCTTGGCCGCTGCCGCTGCGGACGGGACGGGCACACTCATGCGGACTGCCCGACCTGGGCCATCACTTCCGATACAAAGTCGTCCTTGCGCTTTTCGATGCCCTCGCCCACCACGTAGAGGGCGAACGCCGCAACCGATGCGCTCCGCGACTGCAGCAGTTGTTCGATGCTCAGCTTGTCGTTCTTGACAAACGGCTGACCGAGCAGCGTCACTTCCTTTAGGTATTTTTGGACCGAGCCCTCCACCATCTTTTCGACGATAGCAGCGGGCTTGCCCGACTCCGCGGCCTTGGCGGCCGCTATGGCGCGCTCCCTTTGCACCAGATCCGCCGGGACTTCGCTCGCGGACAGCGCCACCGGCTTGCTGGCGGCGATATGCATGGCAAGATCCTTGGCGAGGGTCTCGTCACCGCCCGTCACATCCACCAGCACACCGATCCTGGCGCCGCCGTGAATGTAGACCGCAAGCCGGCCGGCCGCCGCAATCCGCCTGAACCGGCGTATCGCGATGTTCTCGCCGATCCTGCCTATTAACGCCTTGCGCGCGTCCTCTACCGTTGCGCCCTTTAGCGGCAGGCGGGACAGGGCGTCCACATCGGCAGGATTGCGCACCGCCACCAGTTCAGCGATGGCACCGGCGAGAGCAAGAAACTCGTCGTTCTTGGCGACAAAATCCGTTTCGCAATTCACTTCCACCAGTGCCCCGCTCTTGCCGTCGCGCGCGACATGCGCGGCCACCACGCCTTCCGCCGCTATGCGCGAAGCCGCCCTGCTCGCCTTGTTGCCGAGCTTCACGCGCAGAATTTCCTCGGCTTTGCCCATGTCCCCGCCGGACTCGGTCAGGGCCTTCTTGCACTCCATCATCGGCGCGTCGGTTTTCTCGCGCAGTTCCTTCACCAGGCCTGCGGTAATTTCCGCCATTCGAGTCCTCGCTAATTCTAAGAGGCCGCTTCAGGTAGACTGAAACGGGCCTTGATGCAGTAGCGCGTGAGGGGGGTATCCCTTCATCTTGATGCCGCTTCCAAAAAAGGGGCGCATGGCCCCGGAAGCAGCACTGGAAAGCCGCTCAGGCCTTCTCGCTCTCTTCGACCTCGACGAACTCCTCTCCGCCACGGGTGATCTCCTGCAGGCTCTCCTGGCGCCCCTCGAGCACCGCATCGGCAATGCCGCGCACGTAGAGGCGGATCGCCCGGCTTGAATCGTCGTTGCCGGGAATCACGTAGGCAACGCCATCGGGAGAATGGTTGGTGTCGACCACGGCAATGACCGGAATGTTGAGCTTGCGGGCTTCCGCGATGGCGCCCTTCTGATAGCCGACGTCGATGACGAAAATCGCGTCCGGCAGCCGGTTCATGTCCTTGATGCCGCCGAGGCTGCGGTCGAGCTTGACGATTTCACGCTGGTACAACAGGCCCTCTTTCTTCGGCAGCTTGTCGAGCGTGCCGTCCTGCGCCATGGTTTCCATGTCCTTCAGGCGCTTGATCGACTGCTTGACCGTCTTGTAGTTGGTGAGCATGCCGCCCAGCCAGCGATAATCGACGTACGGCGCCCCGCAGCGCGTTGCTTCTTCCTTGATTATTTCGCGCGCCTGGCGCTTGGTGCCGACGAACAGCACCGAACCCTTGTTGGCGGACAGGCGGCGCACGAACTTGAGCGCCTCCTGGTACTGCTCCATCGTCTTTTCGAGGTTGACGATGTGGATCTTGTTGCGGTGGCCGAAGATGTAGGGCGCCATCTTCGGGTTCCAGTAACGGGTCTGATGCCCGAAGTGCACCCCCGCTTCGAGCATTTCACGCATGGTGACTGACATGAATCATTTCTCCGGTAAGGGTTGAGCCTCCATCCGCCGTGGGGCCGTCGCTTGCGACGGCCACCCTCACGAGTGGCAGATGTGCGAATTAAGCGTCCCCGCCGCGGCTAAAACACCCTCAACGGAAAAGCTAACTGTTTATTTTATCACAGTAAAATATCCCCCCTCAAGGTTATCGGCGCGAGTGCGTGTGACACCGATCTGGACTACAATCCGCTGTCCCCGAAAAACCAGGTACTTAAGATAGCGCTGCCGCGGCGCAAACCGCGCTGGCGCAGTTCCATGGCAGTCAGCAGCAAGACCCCCGACGATATCGCAAGGATGCGGGTGGCGGGACGACTCGCCGCCGAGGTGCTTGACTTCATCGATCCCCACGTCAAGGCGGGCACGACCACGGGCGAACTCGACCGGCTGTGCCACGACTATATCGTCAGCGTGCAGGAGGCCATCCCGGCCCCTCTCAATTATGCTCCGCCTGGCTACCAGCCCTATCCCAGGTCGATCTGCACCTCGGTGAACCACGTGGTGTGCCACGGCGTGCCCGGGGACAAGAAGCTGCGCGACGGCGATATCATCAACATCGACATCACCGTCATCAAGGACGGTCTTCATGGCGACACCAGCCGCATGTTCTACATCGGCAAGACCTCGATCCAGGCGCGGCGCCTGTGCGAGGTGACTTTTGAGTGCCTGTGGCGCGGCATCGAAGCGGTGCGGCCCGGGGCCCATCTCGGCGACATCGGGCACGCGATCCAGAGTCATGCCGAGTCGCACGGCTACAGCGTGGTGCGCGAGTTCTGCGGCCACGGCATCGGCAGGAAATTCCACGAGGACCCCCAGGTCCTGCATTACGGCAGACCGGGCGTGGGTCTGCGGCTGGAAGCGGGCATGACTTTCACCATCGAACCCATGATCAACGCCGGCAAGCCCGATATCCGGCAACTCGCCGACGGCTGGACGGTAGTGACCAAGGATCACAGCCTGTCGGCGCAATGGGAGCACACCGTGCTGGTGACTGCGGCCGGCCACGAAGTGCTGACCGTGTCGGCGGGTGCGCCGTCCCGTCCGCTACTGCACGGCTGAAACACATGCCGGAATTGCAGTCGGTAGCCGGCGCAGCGGCCAACCCGCAGCAGGCGCGGATCGTACATTGGAAACAAAAGCTCCTCGCGGCGCGCACCCAGCTGCGGGAAGAGCTGTCGGCGCGCAAGTCACCGCGCGAGCTGCTGCGCCACCAGGCAGCGGTAGTCGACCGGCTATTGAAGGAAGTCTGGGCGGGCCATGTCATGCCGCGCGACGTGACGCTTGTTGCGGTCGGCGGCTACGGACGGGGCCAGCTCTTCCCTTACTCCGACGTCGACCTCCTGATCCTGCTCGGCGCGCCGGCGGAAGCGAAGCTTGCGCGCAAAATAGAGGAATTGCTCGGCACCCTGTGGGATATCGGCATCGAAGTCGGCCACAGCGTGCGCACCATAGATGAATGCATCGCCCTGGCGGCGGCGGACATCACCGTGCAGACCACGTTGCTGGAAGCCCGCCTGCTCGCCGGCAGGCGCGCCCTCTACTCGCGCTTCGTCAGACGCGTGAGCGACGAGCTCGATCCCGCGGGTTTCCAGCAGGCAAAGCTGTTGGAACAGCAACAGCGCCATATGCGCTATGCGGAATCCAACCTAGAGCCCAATATCAAGGAGAGCGCCGGCGGCCTGCGCGACCTGCAGACCGTGCTGTGGATCGCACGCGCGGCAGGCATTGGCAGGAGCTGGAGCGAACTGTCGCGTCGCGGCGTGATTACCGCCATCGAGGCCCGCGAAATACAACAGCACGAGCAATTCCTGCAGTCCCTGCGCATCCGGCTGCATTACTGCGCCGGCCGGCGCGAGGACCGGCTGTTGTTCGACTTCCAGACCCAGCTGGCGCGGGCATTCGGACTGCATGACCGCCCGCACCGTCTGGCAAGCGAACAGCTGATGCAGCGCTACTACCGGAGCGCCAAGGCCGTGTCGCATATTGCCACCATCGTGCTGCAGAATCTGGACGCACGCATCACGCCGCCGAGCGACAAGGAATATCACCCACTCAACGAACGCTTCGGCACGCGGGACGAATTGCTGGCGGCCTGCGACGAGCGCCTGTTCGAGCGCAAGCCATCCGCAATACTCGAAAGCTTTCTGCTCCTGCAGCGGCATCCCGAGATCAAGGGTGTCAGCGCTCCCACTCTGAGGGCACTGTGGCGCGCCCGCCGGCTCATCAGCCCGGCCTTCCGCAAGGACCCCCGCAACCGCGAGCAGTTCATGCAGCTGCTGCGCAGCCCGGAGCGGGTGGCGCGCATGTTGCGGCGCATGAACCAGTACGGCGTCCTCGGCCGCTACCTGCCCGTATTCGGGCGCATCGTCGGCCAGATGCAGCACGACCTCTACCACGTCTACACGGTGGACGAGCACATCCTGAAGGTGCTGCGCAACGTGCGGCGTTTCGCGGTGCCGGAGCTCGCCCACGAGTTTCCCCTGTGCACGCGGCTGATGAGCGGATTCGAGCGGCCCGAGGTGCTGTACCTCGCGGCTCTTTTTCACGACATCGCCAAGGGACGCGGCGGCGATCACTCCCAGCTGGGGGCGGTGGACGCGCGCAGCTTCTGCCGCGACCACGGCCTGGCGCGGGTAGATACGGAGCTCGTTGCCTGGCTGGTCGAGAACCACCTGGTCATGTCCGCCACCGCCCAGAAGCAGGATATCGCCGATCCGGCGGTGTTGCGGGCATTCGCGGAGCGCGCCGGCGACGAACGCCACCTGGTATCGCTGTTCCTGCTGACGGTCGCCGATATCCGCGGCACCAGTCCCAAGGTCTGGAACGCCTGGAAGGCAAAGCTGCTCGAGGACCTGTTCTGGTTGGCGCGGAAACTGCTGGCCGGCGACGCTTTTTCAGTCGCCAGCAGCGTGCAGACGCGCCAGGACGAGGCGCGGGCCAAGCTGCGGCTCTACGCGGTGCCGGTGGAGGGGGAGGCAAAGCTGTGGTCGCAACTGGAAGATGCTTACTTCCTGCGCCACGAACCCCAGGAAATCGCCTGGCATTCCCGTCTGCTCTACTACCGCGTCGAGACCCGGGAACCCTTGGTCAAGGCACGCCTGTCACCCGCCGGGGAAGGACTGCAGGTGATGATCTACGTGCCCGACCAGAAAGAGCTGTTCGCACGCATCTGCAGCTTCTTCGAGCGCATCAGCTACGACATTTACGAGGCCAAGATCTACACCACGCGCCACGGCTACGCGCTCGACAGCTTCCAGGTGCAGGACCCGGACAATCGCCGGCCGCAGTACCGCGACGTCATCGGGCTCATCGAACACGACCTTGCGGAGCAGCTGCAGCACAAGGCGCCGTTGCCGCCGCTGACAAAGCCGCGCCTGTCGCGCCAGTTGCGACATTTCCCGATTTCGCCGGAGGTCTACATCCAGCCCGACGAGAAAGGCACCGCGTCGGTGCTCTCGGTCATCGCCGGCGACCGCCCCGGCGTGCTGTCGCGGATCGCCCGGGTACTGACCGCCTACGACGTCAACCTGCACACCGCCAAGATCAATACGCTGGGGGCGCGCGCCGAAGACGTGTTCATCGTCGCCGGCGAGGCGCTGAAGAACCCCAAGACGGTGGTGCGCCTCGAAAACGAGCTCGTCGAGCAGCTGCGCACCTGACTGTGGAGCAAGTGATGGAGTGTTGAGTGCCAAGTGTTGAGCTATAGGCATTCAACGGGACTCACTCATAACTCAAAACCAGAAACTCAACACGGACGGTTATTCGTCCTGCAGCTCCTGACCGGGAAACAGCTCCTCGCTGTAGCCGAAATTGCGCAAGTCGCGGATGCGCATCGGATAGAGGATGCCCGCGAGATGATCGCATTCGTGCTGCACTACCCGGGCGTGAAAATCGCTGACGGTGCGGTCGATCGCCTTGCCGTACTGGTCGTAGCCCTGGTAACGGAGCTGCCGGTAACGCGGCACCAGCCCGCGCATGCCGGGAACGCTCAGGCAACCTTCCCAGCCTTCCTCCATTTCCTTCCCCACCGTCGTCAGCATCGGATTGATCAGCACCGTATACGGAACTTCCTCGGCGTCGGGATAGCGGGGATTGCGCTTCACCTCGAAAATCACTACCTGCAACAGCACGCCGACCTGCGGTGCCGCCAGCCCCGCGCCGTCGAGCGCCGCCATCGTTTCGTGCATGTCGGCGATCAGCGCGTGCAGTTCCGGCGTGTCGAAGCGCTCGACCGGACGCGAGGGCTCGAGCAGGCGTGAGTCGCCCATGCGCAATACCGGCCTAATCGCCATTGCTCACTGCCAATCGGTCGAGGATTCTGAGTACGCGGGCCATGGAGCGCTTCGCAATCGCCTCGGCGTCCTGCAACCGGATGCCTTGCGTGCTTGCTCCGCGACCCGCCGCGTGGTTGACCACTACCACGATCGCCGCATAACAGAGTCCGATTTCCCGAGCCAGGGCCGCTTCCGGCATGCCGGTCATGCCGACGATATCGCCGCCGTCGCGCTCGATCCGGTCGATCTCCGCGGCGGTCTCGAGCCGCGGCCCCTGCGTTGCGGCGTAGGTCCCGCCGTCGACCGCTGCTTCACCCGCAGCCGCGGCCGATCCGAGCAATCGCTGGCGCAGCGCCTCGCAATACGGGCGCGTAAAGTCTATGTGCAGCACGCCCTGCCCGGGGGCGCCGCAGTAGCTCGACTGGCGCCCGTGCGTGTAGTCGATGATCTGGTCCGGCACCACCAGCGTCCCTGGCGCGAGCCCGGCGCGGATGCCGCCCACCGTAGCCACCGATACGACTTCCTTCACCTTCTGGGCATGCAGCGCCCACAGGTTGGCGCGGTAGTTCACCGCGTGTGGTGGTATGGTGTGATTGGCACCGTGGCGCGCAAGAAACACCATCGCTCGCCCCTGCATCTTGCCAAAAATCAGCGCGCCGGAAGGCTTGCCGTACGGCGTGCGTACCGTCTTACGCCGCATCACCTGCAGGTTTGCAAGCTGGGTAAGTCCGCTGCCGCCGATGATTGCTAGCATGATGGTGAACAGTGAACAGTGAACGGTGAACAGTCAAATCCGTTGCAGGGGTAAAGAGCATTCACATCCACGAAACTCAGCATCGTGTTTCGCTCAGATACAGGGCATGCATCGCGGCTGCTATCCACTGTTCACCGTTTACCGTTCACTGTCTTTGAGGGCATATATTTCCGGCAGGTTGCGCCAGGCGCCGCCCGCGTCCATGCCGCAGCCAATAAGGTAGCGGTTGGGCAGTTTCACGCCGACGAAATCGGCCGTCGCCGGCTTGGCGCGGCCGAGATCCTTGTCCACCAGCACTGCACTCAGCACGCGTGCGGCGCCTGCCGCCAGCAGTTTCTCGCGTATCGCAGCCAGGGTACCGCCTTCATCCAGTACGTCATCGAGCACCAGCACCACGCGTCCGGCCACCGCGGCGCCCGGCGTCACTTTCCATGCGATCGCACCGCCGCGGGTGGCGGCGCCGTAGCGCGTAACCTCGAGGTAATCGAACTCGAGGGGAAAGCGCAACTGCGGCAGCAACTGGCCGGCGAATACCACCGCGCCGCGCATCACGCACAGCACCAGCGGGTGGCTGCCGGCGAGCTCTGCTGAAATCTCTCGCGCCAGACGCGTTACAGCCGCGGATACGGCGGCGGCGGAACACACCAACTCCGCCGTCTCGAGCAGGTGCCGCGCCTCGTCATCCCTCAAGGCTTTCACCCAGCAATTGCAGAAGCCCGGTCTCGTCGAGCGTTGCTATGCCCAGTTCCAGCGCCTGGCGGTGCTTGGAGCCCGGCTCCGCACCGACCACCACGTAATCGGTTTTTCCCGAGACGCTGCCGATAACCTTTCCGCCGCCCGCTTCAATCCTTGCTTTCGCCTCCTCGCGCGCCAGGTGCGGCAATGTCCCGGTCAGCACGAAGGTCTTGCCGGAGACCGCACCACCCCCGCGGGCGGCCATGCGTTCCCGCGCTGCAAACCTGATGTGCCCGGGTTTTCCCGTCAATCGCGCGATGACATCCCGATTATGCGGCTCGGCGAAAAATTTCGAAACCGCATCCATTACTTCCGGCCCGACCCCCTCGAGCGGCAGCGGCAGCGGCTCTTTCCCGCGCTTTTTTCTCGACGCATTGTCTTTCTGTACTGCTTTCTTCTGCTCTGTTATGGCATCCCAATCGGCGGACATCACCCCTTCCAGGCTGCCGAAGTGGCCCGCCAGCAGCTTGGCGCCTTCCTCGCCCACGGCCGGGATGCCCAGGGCATGAATGAACCGCGCCAGTGTCACGTCCCGTGAACGCTCGATTTCCCGGACCAGGTTGCTCGCGGATTTTTCCCCCATGCGGTCGAGTCCGGCCAGCGTCCCGGCTTCCAGCGCGTACAGGTCCGCAGGATCGCGGACCATCTCCTTCTCGACCACCTGGTCCACCAGCCTTTCTCCGAGCCCCTCTATGTTCATGGCCCGGCGCGAGGCGAAATGCAGCAGCGCCTGCTTGCGCTGGGCGCTACAGTAGAGGCCGCCGGTGCAGCGGGACACCGCCTCGCCTTCGAGGCGCGCCACCTTCGATCCGCATACCGGGCACTGCTCCGGCATGACGAACCGGTCTTGATGCTGGCGGCGGCCCTGGCCGATGACGCGAACGACCTCCGGTATGACGTCCCCCGCCCGCCTGACCGCGACGGTATCTCCCCGCCAGATATCCTTGCGCCGGATCTCGTCCTCGTTGTGCAGCGTCGCGTTGGTGACGGTGACCCCGCCCACGAATACAGGTTTCAGGCGCGCCACCGGCGTAAGCGCCCCCGTACGCCCGACCTGAATGTCGATTCCGAGCACTTCGCTCGTCGCTTCTTCCGCCGGAAACTTGTGCGCCACCGCGAAGCGCGGCGCCCGTGCCACGAAGCCGAGCCGCTCCTGCGCCGCAAGGTCGTTGACCTTGTAAACGACGCCGTCGATATCGTAGGGAAGCCCTCGCCGTTTCTCCTCGATGCCGCGGTAGTAGGCGAGCAATCCGGTGGCGTCCTTTGCCAGTGCGCGCTCCGCCGACACCGGCATGCGGCTCTCCGCCAGATAGTCGAGCAGCTCGCTGTGCCGGTGAAAGCGGGGCGCTCCTTCCACCGCGCCCAGACCGTAGGCAAAAAAAGCCAGCTTGCGTTCCGCCGTCACGCGCGAATCGAGCTGGCGCAGCGAGCCTGCCGCCGCGTTGCGCGGATTGACGAACTCCTTTTCGCCTTTTTCCCGCTGAGTCCGGTTGAGGCCGTTAAAATCCTTTTTCAGCATCAAGACTTCGCCGCGCACTTCGAGCAGCAGCGGCGCTTTGCGCGCGGCGAGCCTGAGCGGTATGGTACGGACCGTGCGCAGGTTCGCGGTAACGTCTTCGCCGGTGTAGCCGTCGCCCCGCGTCGCGCCGCGCCGGAACACGCCCCGCTCGTAGACGAGGCTCACCGCGAGGCCGTCGAATTTCGGCTCCGCCGCGTATTCGATGCCATCCTTGCCGAGTGCTTCGCGCACGCGCCGGTCGAATGTCTCGATTTCCGCGTCGTCGAATGCATTGTTGAGGGAAAGCATCGGCACGCGGTGGACTACTTGCGCAAAAGCCTCGGTCGGAGGGGCGCCCACGCGTTGCGTCGGTGAGTCGGGGGTGACGATCTCGGGATGCTCGGCTTCGAGCCGCAGCAGCTCGCGAAACAACGCGTCGTACTCCGCGTCCGGTATTTGCGGCCGGTCGAGCACGTGGTAAAGGTGGTTGTGGCGTTCGATCTCGGCACGCAATTCCCTGGCGCGCTCGCTCGCGCCGCGACGCGCTTGCATGTCAGGAAAACAGGCGCAACGCCCGCGCGCTGCCGGCCGGCACTTCCTGCGCCGCCATCGCTGCCTGTATCGACTTCACCTGGTCCTTGATGCGGGAGATGCCGGCCTCGCTGAGCGCCGCGCGGTTGTCGTCCACGAGGCGCCCGCCGACGGCAACGGCGAAACCGTCCGCGATGCGAAGCATGCGCTCGAGGGCCTCGCCGCCGTTGGCGACCCGCGGCACATCGAGCAGCAGCGTGATGCCGCGGGTAGACAGGCTCTTGATCTGCTCCGGCAGGAATGGCGCCGGTTCGTGGTTGTCCAGCGTGAACAGCGTCTGCCGCTGGTCGTTGCGGAAATGGAATACGCCGTCGGACTCGAGCTTGAAGCCGGCGGCTTCCGCCTGCGCACGAATGCGGGTGCCGGTGAAGTGGGCATCGCCCAGCGCCACAATATTGACGCCGATCGCGACGTCGACCTTGCCGCAGAATGCGTCGATTTCGCGCGCCTTCTTGAGGGCCGCCTGCGGGTCCGGGTACGACGTCCGCGCCTTCGCCTTTTCGGCGCAATGCCGGGCCGTGTCGCAGAAGGCGGCAAGCTGGGCGGCATGCACCGGCCCGCCGCGGTTGACCAGTTGCAGCGCCAGCCGCAGCCTCGAATAACGGCCGCCGGCGCCAAGCGCGATTTCCTCCCAGGCGCTGCTGCGCGGCGCCAGGCCTGCAACGCGGGCGGACTTGCCGCAGGAAGCGATCTTGCTCATGAGCTCGGCGAGCGCAGCCTCGGTGAACGGCGCATCGGCTTCGATCTCCGCCACGTAGTCGAGGGCCGAGTCGAATTCAACTGCCGCAGGCGCCTCATTCGCAATGACGGGACTCGAGGGCGCGGCATCCACTGCCTCGCTGCGCGCGGGCTCCACCGGCGCGAACTGCGGCTCGAGCCTGCCTTCGGCCGGGGCGGATTCCGCCCCTGTTCTCAGCAGCACGTCGTCGTGCGTTCCGCCAAACGCCTGCTGCAGGCGGCTGCGGAGCCTGCGTTCCTGCACCCGGTTGTACAGGTAGACCCCTCCGACCACCACCGCGCCGATGACAAGAAGGCTCAATTGCAGGTCGCTCATGAACACCTTACGGTGCCAGGAATCCGTCGGGTTCTGGTCCGACGGATTCCTTACGCAAGACCGACTTCAATGGTAACGGCGGAAAAAGAACATACGGGCACGAATTTGACCCGCGCCGCACCTCTAAGGTTGGACCAAAATGGGCCGCTGGTTTCAGCTTCATCTGGAATCCTTGGACGTCTTCGGGATCCTTCGGTGTCTGGTATAAGGAGTTTGTCGGCCCCGGGGACGGCAAACTCCTAGGCTGCGGCTTCGGAAAGCCTCATCGCCTCTTCGATGTCGACCGCCACCACGCGTGAGACGCCCGCCTCCTGCATGGTAATGCCCAGCAACTGTTCGGCGATTTCCATGGTGATCTTGTTGTGGCTGATGAACAGGAACTGGGACTGCTGCGACATCTTCTTCACCAGTTCACAGAAGCGGCCGGTATTGTGATCGTCGAGCGGCGCATCCACCTCGTCGAGCAGGCAGAACGGCGCCGGGTTCAACTGAAACATGGAAAACACGAGTGACAGCGCGGTGAGCGCCTTCTCGCCGCCCGACAGCAGGTGGATGGAGGTGTTCTTCTTGCCGGGCGGTTGCGCGATTACCTGCACGCCGGCGTCGAGTATCTCCTCGCCGGTCAGCACCAGCCGCGCCTGCCCGCCTCCGAACAGCGCCGGGAACATCTCGCTGAAGTGCCGGTTGACCTCGTCGAAAGTGTGCTGCAGCCGTTCGCGGGTTTCGCGGTCGATGCGGCGGATCGCGTCCTCCAGCGTCGCCATCGCCTCGTTCAGGTCGCGCGACTGGGCATCGAGGTAATCCTTGCGTTCGCGCGCCGCCTGCAATTCTTCCAGCGCCGCAAGATTGACGGCGCCAAGCCCCTTGACCTCCTCGCTCAGCCGGTTGATCTCCCCCTGCAGGGCGCCCGGGCGCATGCCCTTCTCCTGCTGCTGCGCGACTGCCTCCTCGTTCGCGCCTGCTTCTGCCAACTGCTGCGCAAACTGCTCCTCGCTCAGGCGCGCTTCCTGCTCTTTGAGGCGCATTTCGGCGCTGCGCTCGCGCAATGGCTCGAGCTTCTGCTCGGTTGCGTGCCGTTCCTCATCGATCGCCTTGAGGGACGCCTCCATGCTTTCCAGGGCGTCGCGAGCGGCTGCCAGCGCCTGCTCGCACTGGCCGCGCGCAGCCAGGGCCTGCTGCAGGTGCTGCTGCAGCGGCGCCTCATCGTAATTCACGTATTCCGCTTCCCGCGATTGCAGGGCGGACTGGAGCCTTCGCTCGTTCTCAGAAATGACTTTAATTGAACTATCTATCTCATTGATTTTATTGTTGCAGGTTTGTTCATCAAAGGTCGCCTTCTGGACCTCATCACGGGCCCGCTGCAGGGCCGCCCGCTGCAGGTCGAGCACCGCCTCCGCCCGCCGGTAAAGATCGGTGGCCAGTGTCAGCCGGGTCCCCAACTCAGTCACTTCGTCTTGGAGCTCGGCGCTCCGCCGCAGCGCGGCCTGCTCCCCAGCCATAGTGACATCGGACTGCGCTTTGATCTCCGCCAGTTCGGCGTCGACCTGCTGCGCCCGTTGCCGAACCCGCTCGTCGAGTTCGCCCAGGCGCAACGCTTCCATTTGCAGCGCGTGCTGGTGGCGCTGCCGGTCGCTGTATGCATCGCGCAACTCGTCGAGCCGGACGCGGCGTTGCTCGACATCCCGTTCCGCAGCGGCTGCGGCATTGCGGAGGGTCTCCACCTCCGCCGTCGCCGACTGCATCGCCGCGCCCAACTCCTCGATTTCACGCTGGCGGGTAAGGACGCCATGCAATTCGCTGTCGGGAGCGTGAAAACTGATTGCGTGACGCGTAAACAGGTGCCCGTCGCGGGTCACCAGCAGCGCGCCGGCTGGCAGCCGCTCGCGCGCCGCCATCCCCGCAGCGGCGTCGGTCACCACGTAAACCTGGTGCAGCCAGTCCCCGAGCACCGCCTCCAGGCGGGCATCGCTGCAGGTGACATAACGGCGCAGCGGCTCGCATCCGCCAAGGGGCGGCGCCGGCGGCAGCACCTCGCCCGTCGGCGCGAACATGGTGATTCTTCCGGGAGGAGGCTCGGCGAACCAGCGCTCGGCCTGCTCGATCCGCTCCAGCCCGAGCGCGTTCAGGCGCTCTCGCAGCACTGCCTCCAGCGCGTCCTCCCAGCCGGACTCGATGCTTATGGACTGCCACAGGCGGGAAGCGTGGCCAAGGCCGCGTGCTTCCAGCCAGCCTTCATTGTTGGTGCCGCGCACCAGCCGTTCCTGCAGCTGCTGCAGGGCATTCAGTCGCGCCTCGATACCGGCGAGGCGCTGGTTCCCGGCCTCGAGCGCCGCGTCCCTGTCCCGCAACGCCTGCTCGGCGCGGGGCAACTCCTCTTCTTCCTGCGCGCTCGTCGAGACGCGCAGGTTCTGCAACTCGGCCTCGACCGTCGCGATGTCCCTGCCCAGCGCTTCCAGCCGTGGCGTATCCGCCGGCTGCAGCGCGGCCCGTTCCTCCCGCAGCCGCTGCGCGCGCAGCGCGAGTTGCTCCAGCGTTTGCTGCGCGTGGGCATGCTTCGCCTGCTCAACCCCCGCCGCCTGCTCGGCCAGCGCGAGCGAGCGCTGCAACTCCTCGTAGCGGTTGCGGGTGGCCCGGAACGCTTCCTCCGCGACCGGGAGCTTGTCCGTTTCGTCCTTGAGCGCGGCTTCGCACGTTGCCAGCAATTCCGTCGCCGTTATGCTCTGCCTGCGCCAATCGGCGAGGCCCGCTTGTGCTCCCGCCAGCTGCTCGCGGTCGCGCTCGCCTTGTGCGCGCAGGTCCGCCAGCTCGCGCTCGACGCGCTGGCGGTTTTCCCGAAGGTGCGCCATTTCCTGCTCCAGGCGGGCGGTCTCGGAGTTGGCCTCGTAGAAAGCGCCCTGCGCGGCGTGCACTGCGTCGCTGCCGCGGTAATGCTGGGTGCGCATGTCCTCCAGGCGTTTCTCGGCATTGCGCAACGCGGCGGTCGCGGCCTCCAGCTCCAGCGCCAGCCGCTCGATCTCCCGCAGGTGCCGCGCGCGCTGCGCCCCGGCTTCCTGCTTCCGCAGCAGCCACATGAGATTTTGCGTCGCGCGCAACCGGGCCTGCAGCTCGTGGTAATGGGTCGCCACTGCCGCCTGCGCCTGCAGGTGCTCGATCTGCTTTTCGAGCTCGCCGCGCACATCCTCCACGCGCAGCAGGTTCTCGCGCGTGTCCTTCAGGCGAAGCTCGGTTTCGTGGCGGCGCGCGCGGTACCGCGAAACCCCGGCAGCCTCCTCGAGAAAGATGCGCAATTCCTCGGGCTTGGCCTCGATCACCCGCGAAATCATGCCCTGCTCGATGATGGCATAAGCGCGGCTGCCGAGGCCGGTGCCGAGGAAGATGTCAGCGACGTCGCGCCGCCGCACGTGGACGTTATTGATGTAGTAGTTGGTGGCTTCGTCGTCGCGTTGCAGCACCCGCTTGACGGAAATTTCAGCGTAACTCGACCACTGGCCACCGGCGCGGCCCAGGCTGTTGTCGAAGATCAGCTCGACGCTGGCGCGGCTCACCGGCTGGCGCTGGCCCGAGCCGTTGAACAGGATATCCTGCATGGTGTCCCCGCGCAGGTGCTTCGCGGACGTTTCGCCCAGCACCCAGCGCACGGCGTCGATGACGTTCGACTTGCCGCAGCCGTTGGGGCCGACGATGCCTACCAGGTGTCCGGGGACGGGAATCTGAACGGGATCTACGAAAGACTTGAAGCCTGCGAGATTTATCTGTTTGAGTCTCAATTTAGAGGTCTTATTGTGGAGGTTATAATCACAGGCTGATCAGTTTTGACATTTTAGCGGATTTGGGCCGTCAGGATAATGCCGAGCAGACCTCATTGCAGGTTGGAAACCTTTGCCAACCCCCATCCCACGCGCGATTATCGGATTCACATGGAAATACCGGAGTTTACCTGCCTGTGCCCGCGCACCGGTCAGCCCGACTTCGCAACGCTGGTGCTCGACTACGTGCCGGACCGGCGCTGCGTCGAGCTGAAAAGCCTGAAGCTGTATATCGGGTCGTACCGCAACGAAGGCACCTTCCACGAGGCGGTGACCCACCGCATCCTCGACGACCTGGTGAAAGCGACGCGTCCGCGCTTCATGCGGTTGACCGCAAGATTCAACGTCCGCGGCGGCATTTTCACGACGGTCGTCGCCGAACACGCCAAGGTGGGCTGGAAACCCCGTCCTGCGGCTGAACTTTCAAGCCTGCCTACTGCGTCCGGCACGCGCGGCTGATCGCAGCGCCGCGACGCAGCGGCCGTCCGCGCGACCGCTGGAGAAAGCCTTTATAATTCGCGGCTTTGGCCCGGCCTTACTACCGCGCACGCGACATGAATCCCGATCTAGAGCGACTGCAAAGCTATCCATTCCAGAAGCTGAATATGCTGCTCGAAGGCATACGGCCGGACCCGTCGCGCAAGCTGATACCCCTCTACATTGGCGAGCCGAAGCACCCCACGCCGGAATTCATCAAGCAGGCGCTGGTCGACCATCTGGACGGGATGGCGAGCTACCCGTTGACGGTGGGGAGCGCGGAGTTGCGCGGCGCCATCGCCGGATGGCTGAAGCGGCGCTACCGGCTCGATGCCGTGGATCCGGCGAGCGAGGTCATCCCGGTGACCGGCAGCCGCGAAGCCCTGTATGCCATCGCGCAAACAGTGGTGGACGCGACGCGCCCGGACCCGGTAGTGGTTTGCCCCAATCCTTTCTACCAGATCTACGAAGGCGCGGCGCTGTTGGCCGGGGCCACGCCGCACTACCTGAACAGCCTCCCCGGCAATGGCTATGCTTTCGACTTCGGCCAGTTGCCGGATGCGACGTGGCGCCGCACGCAGCTGATCTACGTCTGCTCGCCCGGCAACCCGACCGGCTACGTCATGCCGCTGGCAGACTGGGAGCGGTTGTTTGCGCTGTCCGACCGTTACGGCTTCGTGATCGCGTCCGACGAGTGCTATTCCGAAATTTATTTCGAGGAGGGCCGCCCTCCTCTCGGCGCGTTGCAGGCGGCGCAACAACTCGGCCGCAAGAGCTACCCGCGCCTGGTGGTGTTTTCGAGCCTGTCCAAGCGCTCCAACGTCCCCGGCATGCGTTCCGGGTTCGCCGCCGGCGATGCCGCTGTCCTCAAGCAGTACCTGCTCTACCGGACCTACCAGGGATGCGCGATGAGTCCGACGGTGCAGCAGGCGAGCATCACCGCATGGAACGACGAGGCGCACGTGGTCGAGAACCGGCGCCTGTACCGGGAGAAGTTCGCCGCGGCGCTGGAGATACTGCGCCCGGCCATCGAGGTCGAGATGCCCGACGCCGCGTTTTACCTGTGGCTGAAGACGCCGATACCGGACACCGAATTCGCGCGCCGGCTCTACCAGCAGCAGGCCGTCACGGTACTGCCCGGCAGCTACCTCGCGCGCGAATCCGGCGGCGTCAATCCCGGCTCCAACCGGGTGCGCATCGCCCTGGTCTCGTCTGTCGCGGAGTGCGTTGAATCGGCCCAGCGCATTCGCACCTTTGCGGAATCCCTGTAGCGCGCGGGCTGAGCGGCAAACCCTTCCAGCCCGCTCGAACCCGCGGATAGAGCCTATAACACCGTGAAACGCGCGATGCGCTGGCACGATTTTGGCTCAGGGCGCGAAGCAAGGCCCGCCGCTTAGCCACCTAAGCAAAGGACTTGCGACAAAGCCATGGGCCAAAACTCGCGCCAGCCCACAAGGAGTTGCAGCCAGAATCGGCGACGCGCCGGAGCGTGGAGCAGGGGCCCCGGTTTCCGGGGATGCGACCGTGTAGGCGCGTGTAAGTCCCGCGCAATACGGCGCTCTCATGTCCCGCTCCGGGGTCGCACCCAAGCACACGACGCTTGGAACCTGCTCCGCCCTGCGCGGGACACTTTGTCGCTCGGCTTGCCAATATCGACATATTGGCTGCACCTCGCTTCGCGCCACCACCAATTCTGGCAGCAACGCAC
>Ga0137430_1000115_pt1 | contig 21931 bp, 16 predicted proteins | sample EasRivERMZT754_2_FD_104651 | JGI IMG/M metagenome (GOLD analysis project Ga0137430, IMG submission 104651) | Soil microbial communities from meander-bound floodplain in the East River, Colorado, USA - East River MetaG ERMZT754_2 | ecosystem: Environmental > Terrestrial > Soil > Floodplain ...
ACCCAGACGCCGTTTGCGCCAAGGTTAGATGCCACGCAGGACATAACTGAGCCACCTCTGCTGTGGCCAATCAAGTGTATTGGCAACTTGAGCAACTCTTGGCGCTGCCCCAAATACTCCAAAATGCGGCCAGCAATCTTCGTCGTCCTGACCGCTTTTCCGCAAACTCCGCCATCCGCATCTGACCAATCTATCAACAAGATCCCGGCCCCCCGTGAAATCATCTCATCAATCTGAGGCACCGGTGATGCCAAAAGCACATCGGTATTTCCGGAACGGATAATTCGTAAGGTGCGTATCGGTACATTTCCACCCATGCGACAGTTGATGGAATCACCCATTTCAGCGACCCACCCGGGAAATCCGGAAAGCCCCTGCGTGAAATCGTATCCGTGCGTGATTATCGTCAGGCCGAAATAATGGGAACCCGCCGCACATACCTGTTGCGCCCGCATGTTTGGCACACACACCAAACTGGCGGCCCAAAGGCCCGTCACCACCAGCTGTATTGTTTTCATGGCATTACCCCTTTCAGTTCTTCCCTTCCACTGCCGGTGGCCTTGCAGTCCTGAAGGGTCACGTTGAGAACTTTGCTCTTCGACCGCGTCGCCAACAATCGCAAACTAGCAATTAGATCGGTTCCTCATAAAAGCTCCGGGCGCGAGTTGGTGCATACCAAAGGCAGCCACTCGGCACAAGCTTCTTTTCTCGACGATTGTGGGCCGATGTGGGCCGAAGGTGGACTCGAGCGGCGTTGCTGAAGGACACCGGCCATTGCCGTTATTGGAAATGCTCACCGACGGCTTTGCAACTCTCACCGGGCTGCTGTGGACTTCGCGCTGCCTCTTGGAAAGTTTCTCCGACGTCTTGTCAAGGGGTCAGGTGAAGTGCCTCTAGTTTTGCGCGGCGCGCGCAGGCTAGACTGGCGCGCATGAATCAAAATTCTTCGCCCACACCCCGTCGGACGCACAGCTCCCCGGCCCAGCGCGCCCGCTGGGTCGCTCGCTTCCAGCGCAGCGGTCTTTCCCAGCGGGCCTTTGCTCAACAGCAGGGCTTGAACCTTTTCACGCTGCGCCAATGGATCCATTCCCGCTCCAGTCGTCATCAGGCCCGTCGTGCAGCCTCAAGCCCCCGCAGCGCGCCGCCGCTGCGGGAACTGCCTCTGAGTTCGTGGCTGGGCGCCGCCGCCGCTCCGACCTGGGCGGCCGAACTGAGTTCGCCCGCTGGCGCGGCCTTGCGCCTCTCGGCTCAATTGCCTCCGGCACTCTTGCCCGCGCTGCTGCGCGCCTGGCGTCGCTCATGTTAAGCCTGCCTTCGGTCACGCGCGTCTTTGTCGTGCTCGCACCGGTGGATTTGCGCGCTTCTTTCAACGGCCTCTTTGCCCGCGTGCAAAATCAACTGGCCGCCGACCCGCTCTCGGGCCATTGGTTTGTTTTCAGCAATCGCTCACGCAACCGGCTCAAGATTCTGTTCTGGGATGGCTCGGGCCTATGGGTCTGCGCCAAACGGCTGGAGAAGGGGCGTTTCTCCTGGCCGTGCGGGGAGGGTGCGGCCTCCTGCGTGCGCACGGAGGAACTTAGCGCCTTGCTCTGCGGTCTGGAGGTGCGCGCCAGGGCCGATTGGTATCGGCGCTGATCCCCGCGGGGGCGCGCGTGTGGGCCGGGAAAATTTCGGCGCGGGCGCGCGCTCTTTGTTTTGTCGCTCCGCACTCCGGCACAACACGTAGACTTCCTTGTCCTGGGGCACTAACTGTACCTGCACTTGCCGGTTGATCTGTTGCCAGGAACCTTCCAGAAGCTCCTTTTCATAGGCTTTGAGTTGGCTTTTGGGCGTGCCCACCAGGTAATGAGCGCCGCGCTCGCGCAACATTTTCAGATTGTCTTCACTGACGATGCCTCGGTCAAAGACCCACACACGGCGCGCTTGGCCATGCTTGCTCTCCACTGCTTGGAGGATCTGGCCCAAGGTAGTCCGGTCAGCACGGTTACCCGCGAATATTTCGTAGGTCAGCGGAAAGCCTTCCGGCGTGACGATCAGCGCAATGACTAACTGTTTGCAATCGGGCCGATGATCACGTGAGTAACCTCGTTGGGCTTTGGGCGCCCCTTGGGCTTGGCCTTCCAGATAGCTGCTGGTCAAATCGTAGAGCAACAGATCAAAGCTGGCCCCGAAGAGATCTTTCCAGCGCGCGGCCAAATGTTGTTCCAGAGCCCCTTTATGTTCCAGCAGTCGGTCTAGACACCGATACAGTCGATCCTTCTGGGCCACCGCGGCGTTGCTGTCCAACAGAATGTCCAGGGCCGTTTGCCCGAACCATTTCTCGTGCACGAAGAGTTCGCTGCGCGGAGCCAGCAGTCGATTGACCACCAACAGTTCGAGCACTTTGTCCCAAGGCACATCACCGGCTTGCTCAGCCAAAGCTTCCTGCCAGAAGGCGCGCAAACCCAGCTCTTCCCACAACTGGCAGCCGGCCCAGCAATCCCCGAAGCGGCGCGGGGCTTTGACCTCCAAGCTGCAGAGCTTGACTTCGATGACGTCCGGCTCATTGGGCGCGGTGCCTTCGCGTTGGGAGAAAAGCCGTCGTTGATATTGCTGCCCATCCTCGTGCAACACGTCGATAGTCTTCTGCCAACCATCCCACTGAGTCGTGTTCAGTTCACCCAGGTGCAGCACCTGGCGTTGCACCGCGCGAGTGCGGCTGACGCGCAGACTTTCGCACACTGAGTAATAGACATGAGTCTTACCGTCTTTGGTGCGTGTGCGACGTTTGATAAACATCGAGCATGTTATCGCAAAGCTGGATCGGCAGTGTCTACAGAGTAGGTCGGCCCACAACACTTTCCAAAAATCCAAGGTCTGTGTGGCAAGAGCTTGCGCGAATGCGGTGTTCGAAAAATCTTAAAATCGCGCAAGGCGTGCGAAAGCTAGGCTAGGCTAGCGCCCTAATGGGTGACCCCTTGATGATTTCCGTTGAAGAATAGAAATGGGACTCGGCGATGACACTGCCGCAGAAATTCTATGGTTTCGTCGAGGGAGAGGACTTGCTGCTGTTTTTCTGTCCACTCTCTTGCGCACGCTTCTTGAGTCTCTCGATTAAAGCCGTGCTGCGCGCCTCCTCTTGCGCACGCTCCTCGATTGAGGCCGATGACAAGCTCCCAACTCCGGTTTTTGAGAAATTGGGCTCGGGCTTGTAGCGGTGAGTGTTCGCCAGGACTTCCTCGAGGATGTCCTCGTCCGTCAGGTGCTCCAGAAGGTCCAGTCGCAATTTCATCACTCATAAAGTAACCCGAAACACGGCTATTCTTCAAGTCTCAAGAATGGCTGGCTAAGCCAAGTACGGAATCGTGAGCGGCCCCTGAGGCAACACCGCCACTCGCGCGTTCGGGCCGAGCGCATCCAGTCTCTCCTTCACCGCAGCGCTGATATTGTGACAGGGAATCAAATGGGCCGCGTGAATAATCCCGTCAGGCAGCGAGCTGTAAACGAGCACCGTGGCTTTGCGTTGAACGAGCGCCTGGATTTGCGCCTGCCATTGCTCAGGACGAACAAAGCCAAGGGTAGCCAGCATGGTCAGGATTTCTTCCGGACCCGATGCGCTGCGCAGCAGTTTATCGAGCGGACTGTTGGCCGGCACACCTTCGCGACATTCGCAGGCCAGAATCAATGTGCCGCCCGGCTTGATGATGCGCGCGCCGGCGCTCATGCCTTTGACGCCTTGATACAAATTCAAATCGAGCGGATAACCGCTGTTGGTGGTGACCACGATGTCGAATGGCTCGCTGACACGTTGCATCGCGGACTGACGGACGAATTCAATGCCGACCTTGTGCGCTTCGATGATGTCGCCGGCAAAGACGCGCGTGATCTGGCGCTGCTCGTTGAGCGTGACGTTCAGCATGAAGCTCGGACCGGCGCGCAGGGCTATGTCGCGCAATTCTTCCCACAGCGGATTGCCCTCCGTCATGCCGAAGGTGGCATTCGGATCGCCAATGTTCTTCGCGCCATGATTGCTCATCACGGTCTGCAGCGCGGCGGTGCCAGGGCAAATGCCTTTGATGCCGCCGCTGAAGCCCGCAAAAAAATGTGGCTCGATGAAACCGGTGATGATGCGCACATCAGCTTCGACCACATGTCTGTTAATCAAAGCGGGAGTGCCGTCGCGGGTGGCTCCGAGCTGCACGTGGGCGGCGGGATTCTCAGGCTCATGATTCAAGACGCGATAGTTCCGGACGACTTCGGGCGTGAGCATCGTTTCCAATTCGTCGCGCGTGTTGGGGCGATGCGTGCCCAGCTGGTTGAGCAGGATGATATTTTCGCGAGGCACATGACTCAGATGCTGGAGCAACCAGGGAATGAGCCGCTCATTTGGCGTCGCTCGCGTGATGTCCGTAAAGGTGATGCAAACGCGGTCGGTTGATTTGATGATCTGGCGCAAGGGTTTGGCGCCAATCGGATTCTCCAGCGCATCAATCACCGCCGCCCGCTCGTCCGGGAAGCCCGGCGTGTGCGATGGCACGATGACGGTCGTGCGATCCTTCGGCAACTCGACCGGCAGATGTCCCTGACCGTAGGCCAGATTGACTGTCATGGAGTCCATGGTGAAACTGGTGATACATGTATCCTCAAGCCGGCCTCAACGCCAATCGAGATTTTGCTTCGCTCGGCGCGGCCGAGAAGGAGCGCGGACGTCTCGTCCGCCCGAACAAGAGCGGGTTGCTTGCTCCAGGTGCCTTCGCCCAAGCCAACTCACTGTTTGGTAAAAGGGTTTTGCTTAAGGCAATCGTTGCTGAAGATGGTATCGGACTATCCTTTGTAGGTTCGTGCGGACGAGACGTCCGCGCTCCAATTGGCGCTTTTAACTGCGCCCGGTAGGTAGGACAACCCCCGCTTGTTGTCTTCGCAGGTCTGTGGTTTCGTAAGAGCATGAAAAGGATCCACGCTTGGAAACGGACGCTGCCCATGGCTGTCGCCGTGGCGGTATTCGTCAGCTGCACCACCGTGCCGGAGACCGGGCGCCAGCAATTGCGACTGATTTCGACGAGTCAGGAAATGGAACTGGGCTTGAGCGCCTTCGAACAGATGAAGAAGGAAGTGCCCATCAGCCATGACCGCGCGGCGAACGAACTGGTCCAGCGCGTCGGCAAGCGCATCGCCGCGGTGGTGCCCGCGTCCGAAATGCCCAATGCCCAATGGGAGTTCGTGGTCTTTGAAAGCAAGGAAGTCAATGCGTTCTGTTTGCCGGGCGGCAAAGTGGGCATTTACACGGGCATCCTGCCCATCACCAAAGATGAGGCAGGGCTTGCGACTGTGATAGGGCATGAAGTGGCCCATGCCTCCTTGCACCATGGGGCCGAGCGCATGAGCGAAGCACTCGCCATTCAGGGCGCCGGCCAGTTGCTCGCCGCCGGCTTGTCAACCACCGACCCGCGCGTGCAGGCAGGCGTGGGCACGGCTTACGGTCTGGGAGCGTCGTTTGGCCGGCAGTTGCCGCACAGCCGACTTCAGGAAACTGAGGCGGACAAAGTCGGCATGCGATATATGTCCCGCGCAGGTTACGATCCGGCAGAGGCTGTCCGGTTTTGGGAACGCTTCAAGGCCTACAACGAGCGAGCTGGGCAGAGTGGAACCCCGGAGTTTTTGCGCACGCATCCGACCGATGAAAAGCGCATCGCGGCGTTGAAGGAGGAACTGGCCAGGTTGGCGAAAGCGCCTCAAGGCAGTCAGCGCATCAGCTCTCCGCATTGAAGAGTTCGCCTGCCTGTGGGCAGCGGTGCCGTTTGAGTGCGGTGGTTAGCGTCCGTCAAAGACGGCGCTCACAAAGAGCCGCGACAGCAGAGAGATTTTCAAACGGTAGTGCCCTGGCTGGTTCCGGCAATGGACAAGAGTTGAATCCCTGATACGCTGCCGCTGATGCACGTTCCATTTCTGGATTTGGCAGCGCAGTTCGCCTCGCTCCGAGAGGAAGTGCTGCCGGTCGTTGAGCAGGTCCTGGCCGGCGGCCATTACATTCTTGGCCCGAATGTCGCCGCATTCGAAAAGGAGATGGCCGCGTTGACCGAAACGAACTTCGGCATTGGAGTGAACTCTGGTTCCGATGCGTTGACACTGGCGCTGCGGGCGCCCGACATCGGACCAGGCGATGAGGTCATCACCACGCCATTTACTTACATCGCTCCCGCGGAAGCGATTCATCAGACAGGCGCGCGAATTGTTTTTGCGGACATCGATGGACGCACCTTCAATCTCGATCCCGCTGACGTGGCGCGGAAGGTCACAGCCCGGACCAAGGCCATTATTCCTGTGCATCTGTTTGGCCAGGCGGCCCCGTTGAATGAACTCCACGCCTTGTGCGAAGGGCGCAGCATCCATCTTATCGAAGACTGTGCTCAGGCCATTGGCGCGCGGCACCACGATCGGCCTCTGGGGGGTTTCGGCGACATGGGTTGTTTCAGTTTCTATCCAACGAAGAATCTCGGCGCGGCCGGCGATGGCGGGATGCTGGTGACCGGCGACGAGGCGCTGGCGAAGAGGCTAAGGATCCTCCGCGTGCATGGCATTGAGCGCCGCTACTTTCACGATCTTCACGGCTATAATTCGCGGCTCGATGAAATGCAGGCCGCCATCCTGCGAGTGAAGCTTCAGCGCCTGGAAGCCTGGAATGCGCGTCGCGCCCGGATTGCGTCGCGCTATTCGGCTGGGCTGGCCGGCTTGCCGCTCCTCCTTCCAGTGACCGCGCCGGGGAACACGCATGTGTTTCATGTCTATGCTGTCTTGAGCGAGCAGCGAGACGCCCTGCAGCAATTCCTGGTCGCGCATGGCGTGGCGACGCTTATTTACTACCCGCGGCCATTGCACTTGCAGAAGGTTTACGCCGATTTGGGTTATCGCGAAGGAGACTTTCCGAAGGCCGAGGAGGTTTCGCGAAAAATCCTGCCGCTGCCAATTTATCCGGAGCTATCCGACGAACAGGTGGATTACGTGATCGCGACCGTGCGCCAATTCGACTTCAAGTGAAGGAACCCGCCGCGCCATGACGATACGGCGGAGCCTATTTGTTCGCCAGGTGTCCCGGTGATGCTTTAAACGAAATCGTCACGTCGCCGGAGTCGATGTTCCAGATGCGCACCTCCCCGTCGTAGCTTCCCGTCGCCAACCGGCGTGTCGGCTCGTGATAAGCCAGGGCATAGACGAAGTCCGTATGGCCGGCGAATGTCCGAAGCAATTCCCGTTTCTCGGCGGAATGTTGCCGCGCTTTCCTGTCAGCGGAGCAGCTAAAAATGAAATCGCCTTCGACCACAATTCTAAGCAGATCGTCTTCGAACCCGCCCATCTCAGCAACTTTTTTGGCATCCTTGACTTCCCAAACGTGGATTTTCTTGTCGCGTCCGGCGCTGTAAACCTTCTTGCCGTCCGGGCTGAATGCCGCTGTGAAAACAGCATCGCCATGGCCCACATAGGTGCTTTCCAATTCGCCGGTCTGGCTGTCGAAAATACGCGCGGTTTTGTCGCGACTGGCGGAAACGATCTGCCCGCCATCGAGGCTGAAGGCCAATCCCAGGATCCAGTCGGCGTGCTGTTCGATCCACAATGTCTGTTTGCCGGAAGCAACATCGAAAATGCGAATGGCATTGTCGGCGCCACCGGCGGCAAGCTGATTTGCATTCGAGCTGAAGCAGACTGCGAGCATCGAGTCCGAGCTGATGCCGAGCGTTCTGATGAGCGAGCCGTCCGTGGGATCGAACAACTTGACCTCCCCGCCTTTGCCCGGCGTGCCGCTGGCCGCGGCCAGCAACGTGCCCGCCGCATTGTAAGCCAGACCATGGGTGCGTTGAGCAACGTTGCTGATTCGGCGAACAAGTTTTCCATTGGCTGGATTCCAGACGGTGATTTCGTGGTAACCGCCGGCGGCCAATTCATTTCCATCCGGACGGAAGGCCAGCGACAGAACCGGCAGCGGGTGCAAATAGACCTCTGGCGGATCCGGTTGCCGGGGCCGGGGAATGAGCGCGATGAGGGGGGCTTTGGGGTCAGGCCCATCGAACTTTGCTCCTTCCTTAATCCAACGTTCAATGAGAGCGATCTGCCCGGCGGGCAACGGGTCGTCTTTTTGCGGCATACGATCGTCGTCATCCCGGGCAGTAATGAGCTGAAAAAGTTTGCTCTTTTCCGGTTGGCCAGGAGTGATTGCCGCCTCTTTGCTTTCACCGCCCTGAATCAACGATTCGAAGGTGTGCAAGCGATAGCCGCCCTTTGATTTTTCCGGTCCATGGCAGGCCTGGCATTTCTGCAAAAGCAGGGGAGCGATCTCGTTGGTGAAGCTGACCGCGGCAGCGCCGGTTTCTCGGATTTGCTCCTGCCCAGGGGAAGATACGGGAAGATAAAGCAACCAGATCAGAACGAGGCAAAGGACACCGCTTCGGCTGGCGTGCCTTGTTGGGGCTCGAAGTATTGTCAGTCGCGCCGCGGTCATCTTGCCCAATTGCGTAGCAGCCGTTTGCACGCTGATAGGTGAAATCATTCCGCCATTGTGAATATCCTTCCCGGTCTGATTAGACCAGCAGAAACTCCAGGCAGCGCTGAACTTAGGTGCAATAGGAGCGCGGACGTCTCGTCCGCACGAACCTGAAAATGGCCAGCCTGGTTCCATCTCCAGCAAATAGTTGGCTTGGGCGCAGGCATTTGGCGCAAGCGGCCCGCTCTTATTCGGGCGGACGAGACGTCCGCGCGCCTTTACTGCATAGTTTAAGGCGAGGACACACGGACACACGGACACACAGTAGTCGCCACGAGTTCGGCAACTTCGCCCGTGTCTGGTACTGTCTCTCCAGGAAGACATCCACATCCGCCGAGTCATCGAATATGCCGTACCGCTCGACGGACTCTACTTCCGCCAAATCACTGACCTTCTCACGCCAATGGTGTTGAAAGGATCCTGACCGCAAAACATCCGGAAGGATAGCGAGCAGGCGGGTTCCCGCTTACGCGCGCCTGCGTCAACATGCGGCAGACAGGAAGTCCGCGTTACGGGCTAACAGCCGACGCTACTTTTTCGTACAGGCTCTTACGGTTGAGCCGGAGTGGCGAGGCGATAGTAGCGCCTTGGCCGAGGTGATGGATCGGTCACGGTCACGGCCCTGGACGAATTTGACCTGGCAGGTTCAATGACCAGGTTGGACCACGAAAGCAGATTCAAGCTTTCGTTGAATTGCACCATGTAAGGCCGATTGGAGATCGCTTCGAACGTGAGTTGGACCGGTCCCGTTACCTGCAGCGCTGCTCGAAGGCAACTGTCGGGATTGAGGTAATCCGTGCCGGCGAGGTATTCATCGGCGTTACTCATGTGGTCGCCGTCGTCGTCGCGTCGAGCATCGCTCGGATCGTTGACGTTGAAATTGGGTCGCCCGGTTTCCCAGCTATCAGGCAGTCCATCGCGATCCGCGTCGGCGATCACGGTCAAGGCGGCCGCAGTGGAGTTAGACTGGGCAACGACGTTCGAGACCACGATGTCATAGCTGCCAGCCAGGTTGGTGCCGACGTTCGTGAAGACCAGGACTGAATTGGTGGCGCTGGCAATGATATAGCCATTCGTAATGAAGAGGCGTCCCAGGCCGCTGGTCGGATTGAGAACTCCGAGAGTCGTGATGGGTGTGGGCTGGGTGCGCCGCCAGCGATGAAGGAAGGGACCTGAACCGGCCCATCCGGCGCTGAAACCGACCGTCGAACCCTCAGGCACAGTCTGGCTGAGCGGATATACCGTGTACTGCAGCCGCGTGTTCACCGTAAGTTTGGCTGTTCGACTGGTGACAGAACCAAAATTATCGCTGACGATGACAAAGTAATCTCCCGCGTGGCTGAGTTGGACGTTGCCGATCACAAGGCTGGCATTGGTCACATTGGGGATGTTGGCCGTCGGGACAAGCACGCCTCCGTTGAAGTACCATTGATAGCGGAGCGGAGTGCCGCTGCTGGCGGTGACAGAGTTCGTCACATTAACGGGCGGCGCAACGACCGTCACGTTCAGGTCCACAGGCTGGCTGGTAATCACCGGGTTCGCCAGGACCGTCAATCGGGCCACAACGCTCGTGATGGAACCGATTACATCCGCGACCATAACATCATACAGTCCGGCGTCGCTTCCCTGGATGTTGGCGATGCTCAGAAACGAGTTCGTCCTGTTAGAAAGAGCCAGGCCTCCCTTGCGCCACTGGTAGCTCAGAGGCGTGCTGCCGGTCGTCTGGACGACGAAAATCGCGGTCGAGCCGAGGTGTGCCTGGGTGTCTTGCGGCTGCTGCGTGATCTTTGCGCGGGTCACCACGGTCAGGATGGCGTTGCTGCTGGCAACGGAGCCGGCGTTGTTGAGAACCAGCACCTGGTAGGCGCCCTGTTGCGCAGGCGTCACGTTGGGAAGGAGCAGCGTCGAATTCGTTTTGCCCGGCAGCGAATCTCCTTCGAAAAGCCATTGGTAACGCAGCGGCGCATCGCCCGTCGCGGTCACAGACAGCGTAACGTTCGAAGAGACTGCCACCGCTCGATTCTGAGGTTGCGATGTAATCAGGGGCGCGTTACCGGCGGGGCGCGCGGCTGCCGGAGTGAGCGTCGCGCCCACCCAGTTGGCCGGATCATTTCCAAATGCTCCCGAATTTACCCGCTGCAATGACGGGCCGAAGCCGTCGGCGGCAAGGGGCCACGGGGCCGCATCGCGGTAATCGACACCCTCCACCAGGATGGAAGGGACGAGCCCCGCTTCCGGATCGGGTGCGAGCACCGGCGTATCCGGCCGACGCAGCCGGACGTCTTCGCCCTCGTTGGCGAGTTGACCCTGGAACGGACCCACCAGCAGCACGTTGGTGGATAATCCGTGCCGCGCCCGAAAGGCGAACGTCGCCGTCGGGTTACTGGTCGGATTGAATGAAACCACCAGCAGCCGGCTGCTGGCCGCGAGGGTGATATTGCGTGGAAAGTCAAAATCGACACCGCCCCGGATTCGCCAGGTGTTGGTCTGGTAGCTCGGATCGAACAACGGCACAGCGGTTCCGGTGATGTTCTCCAGTTCGATGAACTCGTCGTCGAAGTTCTCGACGTGATTGGCTCCCTCGATTTGTTGCGGCGGATGATAATTGATTTCACTGATCACGACCGGCCCAACTTTCGGCGCGGAGTTTGCCGCCCCAAACGTCAAGGCCGCCATCGCCACAAAATGCTCCACCCCCTGGCTGTCGAGATGGCGTCCGAACGAAACGCCCGTGGCGCTGGCTTCAAAACTATAGCCGTGGTGATAACCGGTCAGTTCGCCCAGTGAATTGCCCGAGTAAACATAAGCTTCGTCGCTGGTGGAACTGAACGAGAAGCTGGGCGGAATCCCTGGTGTCGGGTTGAAATCGTCTTCGTCGAAAGCGAGGTAACCATTGGCGGGAATCGCGGGTGTGGTCGGGATACGATATTTCTTGGGGACGCTCGGATCGTCGGTCAGATACCACCCGCTGACGTCCACCGGCGAGGCGGTGGGATTGAACAGTTCGATAGCATCTTTCTGCGGCGGATCGGTATGCGCCAGGACCTCGTTGACCAGAATGGCCGGCACTGGTGGAAGCGGTGAATCATCCGCGCCGGGCGTGCCGTACTCACGACCGCTTGGCCGCCAGCTCTCCTTCAGGTCCCAGGCATGGAAAGGCGCCAGCGGATCCACGATCACGAGGGAGAATCCACGGCCATCGGTGATCGGGTACCAGGTATTGTTGTAGCTGAATTCAAGGATCTTTTCATTCTGGCTGTCGTCCAGGCGGAGCCGTTCTCCGGCGTTATCGAGGTTACCGCTGTTGCCAATGGCGTCGGTGTACACACCGGCAATGCGGGCCGCGGCTGCAGCCCCGTAGCGTTGGGTGAAGGCGTTGGTGTTTTTGACCACCAGAACTCGTTCCCCGGCAGCCAGGGTTGTGATTCTGCTGCCGGTGAAATTGAAGAGAATGCCCTCCGTGAATCGAACGCCCGCCAGGTTGAGTTGCGCCGGGCCAACATTCTTCAGTTCGATGTATTCGTACTCCTCCCGGTTCAGCACGCCCCCGGGGAGGATCGGCGGATGATACATTATCTCCGTGACGCGCAAATAGGATTGGGCCGGACTGGGCGTCGCTGGAGTGTTCGCCGAGGCAATCGTCACGCCCTGGCGGTCGGTCAACATCAACGTCTCGCCGCGCGCTGAAAGGCGTCCATCGTAATCACCCACCACGAAGAGTCCCTGGTTGCCACTCGGCGCTGAAGGACGGGCGCGCCACGCCGGGCGATTGGCAGCGATATACAGAAAACTGCTGGCGGGAATGACCGTGCCGCCACGGAATTTGAAGTTCACTCCACCGCTCAAGGTCCAACCTGAAATATCCACCGCAAAACTGTTCGGATTCTGCAATTGGATGTATTCCTGTTCCTGATTGCCGTTGGCCGGATTGGCTTCGACCGCGCCAAAGGTGATGACCGCGCCCGGCGGTTGGGGGCTGGGCAAGGTGCTCAAATTAAACAGATAGTTGCGCCGGGCGGGCAGGTAGCTGTTGCGCATTTCCGCGACAGCATCCGGGAAGGGCTGCGGACAACAGGGATTGGTGGGGTTGCCATTGCCCCACGCGTGCGAATTCCATTTGGCGGCATCCAGCGCGGCGTCAGGTCCAAGCTGCGCCGCCAATTCGTCGATGCGCGGCTCATAATGCAATCCCTCCGGAGACGTGCCGGCAGGCTTGAGCAATTCATTCCTCAACGTCTGAACGCGGCGCAGGTACATCTGGTACATCTCGGGCGTGCCGAAGACCGCCAGGACAAGAGTGTTGTTTTCGCCGATGCGCAAGGGCGTGGCCGGTTCAAGGATCTGGCGCCAATAAGTCTCTGCACCGGTCCAGATACGGCCAAAACTCAGGTCCACGTCCCACGGCCACATCTGCCATTCCCCGCTCCGTCCGGTGTCCCGGTAAAAATAGTAGTTCTTGTGACAGCAATCGATGTCACCGGTGATGATGCGCGCGGCCAGATAGTTGACCACCTGGGCCACATCAAGATTATCGTAGAGGAAACGCCGGCGCGCGTCACCGGTCAGAATGATGCCGTTGAAGAGCGCTGTCAGGTCGGCGTTGTTCTCGTTCTTGCGGGTCTTCTTTTCCGCGCCGCTGGTGGCATGCCCAACCGTGCTGAAGGTGTTGTACATCTTGTAGAGGGCTCCCTCGGAATTGAGCCCCATCCGGATCAGCCAGTCCTCGTCGCCGTTTTCGACGATGTGCGTCGTTCCCCAGAACGCTCCGTTTTGCTGCACGCGCACGGGAATCACCCAATGATAGGCATTATCCGCGTCGCGGTAGGTCTCGTAAGCAAGGGCATTGCGCATGTGCGCCTTGTCCGGATAGGTCGTGAGCAGGTTGATGTCGTCGGCCCGCGGTTCACCCTCTTGCCATTTGAAATTATGGCCGGGATGGAAATCGACATCGTAGCTCTTCTTGGGAAATCCGCGGCTCGATTGCCCGTGAATGTTGAACAGCACGTTGTCGTAGAATTCGCCGTCATAAAAGAGCGCGCACCGCGTGCCCGCGTCGGTGTCCGCCGCTCCGGGATTCTGGACGAACCAATGCAACACCGGCAGCGGGTTGGTAAGGCCCGGATCGACCACGATGGTGCCGAAATATTCCGGCGAATCCTGCGGTTCAACGAAGGACGGCAGGCGCGAATTGCCGCCGAACGTATCGGTCGCCGTGATGTACCAACGCACCATCTGCCCCGGCCCATGCGCGCTGGCGGGAATGATGGCCCCATAAATTCGATCACTGATTCCCTCATCACCGCTGTTTCCGTCGTCGCGGAAAGGCAACACGACTTCCGCCGCGAACCCGATGCGGTAGTGCAAGGACGCCGAAGTCACCAGGCCGCGAGCGGGGCGGATGCGCGCGGTCACGCGCACGGAATCGGCGTCGGTCGGAACGGCCGGATGATGCTCTTCTTCATCGATGATAGGCCCGAGTTCATTGACCCCGGCATTGTTGGGGCCTCCGGGCGTGGGCAGCGGAAAATACCGCAAGGCGAACGTGTTGGTGCCGGTTACGGTCGCGACTAGTTCCGGGAGGATCAGCAAGTCCGAACTGTTGGTGAGATTATTCAAGCCCTGGATCGCGAGCAGGTTCGTTCCCACGTGCAGAAAATCGCGGAAGGCCGTGACGTTGAAATCCATTGGAACCACCGCGGTCGTGTCGGGCCGGTTGGCGGGAGCGCCGTTCGTCCACGTGGCCACGGTGGGATCGGGCGCATTGTTCCAGGCCACCTCCCGGCCATTGAAGTAAGCGATGAACCCGTCATCGAAGCGCATGCGCAATGTCAGGCTGCTGATGGCGGAGGGATCGTTCACCACGAAGGGAATCCGGATGTAAACCGTCTCGTTCACGCCGAACATTCCCGTCACATTCAACCCAATAAGGCTTTCGTAGCCCGTGTCATTTTCGTAACCCACGCCAGTCGTCCCGCTCTGCCAGCCCGAATCATCCAGGCCATCTAATGTCCAGGGGCGCGAGCGTTGGGAGGAGGGCGGGTCTTCCAGAGTTCCATTTAAGGGCACGAAGGCTCGAGCCAGCGAGCCCGGCGCCAGCAAAACCTCCTGCGCAGTGCTCCCGCGCAAACCGTAGGAAACGTCCGGCGCCTGGATGGGATAGATTGGGAAAAACTCCGACGCCACAGTTCCGTTCGGCCGGATCAAGCCCAGATACTCGCCGTCCCCACTCAATCTGAAATCCGTGTGCAGCTCGCCGACATTGCGGTCTTTATTGGATGCGAACACGATGAGATAAGCATCAGGGGCGAGTGTCACCGGAGGGAACGTCCATTTAGTGTAGTCGTTGGTCGTATCAGTCAAATGCCATCCAGCCAGGTTGACCGTGTTCGTGCCGGCATTGTGGATTTCGATCCAATCTTCCTCATCGCCGTCCTCGTCATCGAGGCCATTGTTGTTGAGGGCCATGAATTCGTTGATGCGCACATTCTGCGCGTGAACGAACGGTGAGGTGACGAGACAAACCAGGCCAACGACGATGAGAAAAGACTTCATGGAATTGTATGAGACATAAGAGAAACGAAATAGGCTCGCAGGTCAAGCCGAGGTTCGATTTGAGTGGGCGAAACTTTTCTGTCAGGCCATCATCGCACGCATGAGTGATTCACCGCCACCTCCGTTGCCAGGAACGAAGCGCTCTGCCTTGGACCGACGGAGCAAAGCGCTCATCGGATTGGCCATTGTCGTCACCGTGTTTCTGGTCGCGCTTGCAATCCTTCGCGTGCTCGGATTGATTCGTCCATTCTCCGTCCCCACCGGGGCAATGACGCCCGCCATCGCACGCGGGGACCACTTCATGATGGAGGGGTTTTCCTTTCTAGTAGGCGAGCCAGATCGCGGGGATATCATCGTCTTCAAGACCGATGGCATCACATCGCTCGCACCAGACCAGCGTGGCAGCATCTACATCAAGCGGGTCGCGGGCATGCCCGGCGAGCGCCTCCGTATCGCAGACAGCAGGCTCTACGTGAATGACAAGCACGTTGGGCTCAGCAATGCTGTGGGAGAGATTGCCTATCGTCTCCCGGCAGGTTCGGAAGGGATGCAATTGAAGACGGACGTGACGGTTCCTGACGGCCACTATTACGTGCTGGGCGACAACTCGACCAACAGTTCCGACAGTCGATTTTGGGGTTTTGTGCCAGCGAAGGACGTCCTGGGGCGTGCCTGGTTCCGCTACTGGCCACCCAATAGAGTCGGAGGTGTGAGATGACGCCGTCTAATGAATTAGGTTTTCAACGCTGCGTTGAACCAATCGCACTCCCGCTGGTTTGTTCCACCGTTGCGGTGGTTCAGACGCACACGTGCCCTCCACCGGGCGGCATTAAGATTTCAGATTCAATAAACATGGCCTTGTCGGATTCCCGGTATTCCATCCCCGTTCGTCCAAGCGTCCAAGCATCCCAACGAACCCGACTGCGTGCATCGTGTCCCGGCCTTGAGGGGTCGCCCATCGTTTTCGTTGTAATAGGTCACAAGTATTTTTCACCGCAGAGGCGCAGAGGGCGCGGAGCAAAACTCGGGACGCGGGGACTTCTCTGCGTCTCTGCGCCTCTGCGGTTGTGATAATCATCAGTTGGGCCGTCCGCGTTCAACCGGATGCGGTTAACGCTGGTTAGTGCTGCTTCGAAAAATCGTGCAAGGGGATCTTTCCAGGATCTGTTTGGAGTTCACTTGATGGTCTTTAGAGGTGGATTGCTGTCGGTAACAGGATGATCCTTCGCCTCCGGGCCGTAGGACTTCGAGAAGGCGCACGAAATAGTAAAGGCCCTGTGAAGTGTTGCTTTGTCACTCATGAGATCGAAGCCCAAGTTAGGTGTGCTGATTCCCACGGTTCCGAACCGCGGGAGTATTCAAAACGGAGAAAATTATCGAAGCGGTGCGCCCCTTGTAGGACTCCACTTTTCGTTCCGATATCTATGAGATGCCGGGGAGAGTTCTGCCTTTGCTGCTTGTTATATTGAGGGACATGCGTTAGAAGTGTCTCCCGATGGAAGCCACAGCCAAGACCAATCTTCGATCTTCCGCTTTAAAAGGCAGACGTTGGTCTGCCTACTATTAGTTAGGCGGCACTCTTATCACCACCACCACTACCACCACATTAGAACCACTATGAAAAACACCATCGCGAAAACATTAGCATTGTGCAGTTTGAGTTTCACTATCATGGCATCGGCAGCACCAGTTCCGTGGATTGGATATTTAAGCACTGGGGATTCCATCTCAATCCCCACTGGAAAGATTTTGATCATTGAGCAGGTTGGGAATACAAATAATCCAGAGGGCTTCAGCAGCTCCGCAGAGGTCCGGATTACCGGGCCAGCCGCTGGTGGCATCGGCAGCAATTTCACAGCAGTTCTCACATACAAGGTCCCTTCGCAGGGGACATTAGCATTCCCATCACCCATCAGGCTTGGCCCAGGCATGACCCTGACGCATCAAGGAGGTGCCTCGTTTGCGATTTTCGGCATTGCGCTGGAGTCACAGGATTTCTTCGCCGCAGTCAGTCCTTCCATCAGAAGTGTGACTTCCGACGGCTCTCAACTTACAGCCATCGTGGACGCGCGGACAACAATTCCGACAAGGGTCTCAGGGGAGTCCTCGACCAATCTAACCACATGGACTGAGTCGGGAATAACAGTGGCATCCTCTGCATCCAATCGTCGTCTCTCCAGAATGACCACACTGCAGGACGCACCACAGAAATTCCTCCGCGCGCGAGCGATGAGGAGGACTGCTACGGAGTGATAGGTGATCACGCCGCCTAAACGCTGCAGCCCCGCCGGGGAGCGGTTATAGTTCCGCTGCGCGGTTCACGTCTTTTGGCCCGGCGTGGCTGGGTCGTTAGGCCGCAACTCCGCGCCACTCACGGTGTTCAACAACGAACTATGAAACAACTCATTGCCCTGCCCATCGCGATGGTCCATCGCATGTCCTTTCTGTTCTTATCCCTGCTGCTGGTCCCCTTGCTGACGACCATGGCCGCAACCCAAACCACCGACGTCAACACGCAGCTCAAGAACGTAGCCGACAAAATCCGCGCAAAGACTGTTGCCTGGAAAATGCCGGAGGCTGAGCTGGCGCCTGAGTTGGAGGAGTTGGACGCAATCTATCTCCAGCATAAGGGCGAAAACCCCGAAGACCTGGCCGGCGTGCTGAGGTTCAAGGCGACGGTCTATTGGAGCGTGGTGGACAACAGCGAAAAAGGAATTGCCGTGATTCGCCAGATCAAGAAGGACTACCCCAATACCACCGTGGGCCGCGATGCCGACCGCATCATCAACTCAATCCAGCAGGCCGAAGAAGGCAGAAAAATCCGGCGCACGCTGACCAACGGCGCCAAATTCCCCGATTTCTCTGAGAAAGACCTTCTGGGCAATCCGCTCTCGGTGTCTAAGTACGAGGACAAGGTAGTGTTAGTTGATTTCTGGGCGACCTGGTGCGTCCCGTGTGTAGCCGAACTGCCCAATATCACTAAGGCTTACGACAAGCATCACAGCAACGGCTTTGAAGTCATCGGTATCAGCCTTGACCAGGACGAGCAGAAGCTCAAAAGCTTTTTGAAAGCCAAAGAGATCCCTTGGGTGCAGCATTTTGACGGCAAAGGTTGGCAAAACAAGCTCGCCGCCAAATACGGCATTGATAGGGTCCCTGCGACCTTCCTCCTGGATCGGCAGGGCAAGATCATCGGCCAGGATCTCCGCGGCGAGGCGCTCGAGGAAGCCCTGACTAAAGCGCTGACCAACACCCGGTAAGACCAGCCTAAACTTCATCATGCCCGAGGCGAACCAATCACGCCAGCCAACGCCGGGAGTCCGTCTCGCGGCGTGCTCGGCACCACTCGCCCGGCGTGGCTGTGCTCTGGTCGTTAGTTGCGACTTCGCACGTCATGCACATCAGCACACCACTCATTATCGCGCTTGTCTTTCTGGTGCTGCTTGCAGTCGCCGCATCTTTGGTCCGGCTACTTGGTCGTAAGCGTCACACCAGATGCCTTCTTGACAGAGTGACAGCATAGCAAGGCGTAGATCTCAGAGCATTAGGCTCTGACGCTTACCAATCATGAAAATATATTAGAGTTATTTTTTGTTGTAATTTAATCGGTTCCATGAAAAACGTAGGGTACTCATGAATGCGAAGTCCCTTCTGCTTGGGGTTGCCATCGTTTCCACTACGTTAGCGAGCAGGGCCGGTACTGTGGTCGTGCCAAACGGCCTCGCTTCAGTGGAAGGCAATCTAAACTGGTCGTATCCGTTCAGCACGGCGACCCCTTCTTCCTTCCGGTATCAGCAGGTTCACGCGGCGTCGGAATTTGGTTCACTGGCTGCCGGCGGCGAATTCATCACGCAGATAGCTTTTCGTCCGCAAGCGTCTTTTTCTGGTGAACCCTTTTCGTTTGCGCTTGCGAATGTGCAAATCAATCTTTCCACGACGGCTGCGGGCCCGGATGGGCTGAGCAGCACTTTTGCGCAGAACATTGGCGGCAACGATACTGTGGTGTTTGGCGGTGCTCCCCTGGTGCTGAGCACCCTCTTTACCGGGCCAGGGGAAGGGCCTAAGGACTTCGACATTGTCATCAACCTGACGACTCTCTTTTTCTACAACCCGGCTGAGGGCAACTTGCTGCTGGACATAAGAAACACTGCGGCTGGGCCAATACCCTATTTCCTGGATGCGGAAAGTACTTTGGGTGATTCGATTTCATCCATGTTTGCCCTGGACGTGAACGCGGCCACTGGGAGGCTCCACCCGTCGGATCCATCGCTGGCGCTGGTACCGCGCTTTACGACCGTTGTGCCAGAACCGGGATCGCTCGCGCTGATGCTCGTCGGGTGCGTGCTGCTTCTTTATCCCTGGCGCAGAGTTTTTGTCACCTGTCGGCGTTGAGTCCTGCGACTGCTCAGGCGTGTGGCCTTTGACTGCCTCGAAGATGTAATCCATCCAATTGCATGAGACGCCTCGATTGCCATATCAACACTCAAGAAATGAACGAATATGAGAGTCCGCGCACATAGGTTCATTCGTTTTTTGGAAGGTGCATGCATTTTTAAACAGATGAAGTGGTTGGTAGGATCGATGGTTCTGACACTTGGCATCGGCACGACGGCGTTCGCGCAGGTTCGGCCCAGCAGTGGGAGCCGGAATGTGAATTCCGATCAACAGAGGCAGCAACTCCTGCCTGACGATACTGGTGGCAAAGGTGGTGCGGCTGGTGGCAAAGGCGGTCAGACTGGCGGCCAAGGTGGCGCTGGTGGCAAGGGCGGCGGGAAGTAATGATGTATGGCACAAACTTGAGCGTGTACAAGGTGCCGCCTAACCAAGCTGCAGCCATCGCCGGGGAGCGGTTATAGTTCCGCTGCGCGGTTCACCGCCACTGGCCCGGCTACCCCCCTATTGCAAAGATCATGAAAAGAAGTTCTGGGCGACTTTTCTACATTGTTCGGCCTGTTCGCAGTCCGAGCCGCAGTGGTTGGCAGTCGGCCTTCAATCGCATCACTGGGAAGCATGTTGACTTTGTTCTTTGTGATTCGGCGCGCTTGAGTGTTGTTGCTGTGATTGAGTTGGATGACAGGACGCACGAGAGGTTCGAGCGCGGAGTCCGTGACGGTCTTGTGGATTCTGCGCTTGCTGACGCGCACATCCCAGTCTTGCGAGTTTCGGCATATCTATGAGATGCCGGGGAGAGTTCTGCCTTTGCTGCTTGTTATATTGAGGGACATGCGTTAGAAGTGTCTCCCGATGGAACCCACAGCCATCACGGGGTCTCACGGGGTCAGTCCCCCACATTGGAAGATTTGTCCCAAACTTCAAACTTGCGAATGTGCGGGACCGACCCCGTGATCACGCGTTATGAAGGTGGCCGTGCTTTTCATCCTCATCAGTGGCGTGGCTGGACTGTCTGGGTGCGCGAACATGAGGCCCTCGGTTCGCAATGTGGATTTCAGTGAAACACCGGAACTCGCTGAACTGGCGTTTCGTGCGAGGCAGATTGGCAACGAAAACTACCCGAGGGTTCTGACGCTGTTGCCGGACGCCACCTCGAAGCTGCACCGCCGGTTTGACATCGTTTTCAAGAAGCAGATTGCAGGCAATGCTGCTCAAACAATCGGGACAAGAATTTATCTCAATGGCTCCTGGTATGGCAGCAACGCTTTGAGTCTAGAACTGGACCTGACGCATGAGATGGCGCATGTGGCTCAGCAGCATACGGGTGAGTCCACATGGTATTGGACGGAGGGGCTTGCAGCGTACGTGTGCTACAAACTCGGTTGCACCAATGGTCCGACGGGACCGCAGGTAGAACCGGCCACGCCCCACTATACTGCGGGCTATTGGTGCACGGGTGCATTCCTTGTCTTTTTGGATCAAGTGTACGGGCAGCAAGTTGTACAACGGCTCAACGTGGAGCTCCGAAAGAACTCGTATTCCGATCGGATGTTCACTGAAGCTACAGGAAGGAGCTTGGATGATCTGTGGAAAGAATTCCAAAGCACGCCTGCTTACAAACCGCCTAACAAATCGCTGCCAACGCCGGGGAGCGTTGGTAGTTCCGCTGCGCGGTTCACGTCCCTTGGCCCGGCGTGGCTGAGCTGTTTCCGTTAGGCCGGCGAGGGACGTTGCTATGCACTCGCAAACCATAAAGACACGACGGATGGTTCTCTGTGTCATCGTCGGCCTGTTTGCACTGGCGTTGCTCTACTCGGCCTTGTCCGGTCGTCCGCGTTATCGCAGTTACGCGCGAGTTTCGATCACTCCGTTTACGAACGCGGTTTTGAAGGGAGCATTTTTGGACCAGACTTTTCGTGCGATCAGGGACGTCCGAGTGGAGCAGCTCGAAAGTACGAGCATAATTCGCATCGCGGCTGACGGCTCGACAGCCGATGCGGCTCGGCGTTTTGCCGATGACGCCACTCAGGCTTTTCGGACGGCCATCCAGCAATCGTACGGCATTACCGTCGAGGTCATTGAGCCCGGAGAGACACCATTACTACCTTACTCGTTGCTCCGCGATGACCTGTGGCCGCGACTCGAGCGATTCTTGAAGCGTGTTGGCATAAAGATTTGATGCTTATGTTTTCGTCCTGGCCTAACAAAATCGGTCGAGCGAACCGCCGCCCCGCTTCTCCGCTCCACGCCGAGCGGGAGTTCGAGAGTGCCTTGTGCGCTCCACCGCTGCTGTCAGCGGCGGTCGCTCACCTCTGGCGTTAGTTGCGACATGAAGTTGCATTCGATACTGCTTGGCTGGACGCGAGTCCAGGCCAAGTCCTGCGTGTCGCCGCAGGTATTCTACGGAAGCATGCGTCTGACGGGCGGTGGTCTCGGCCACTACTGTCAGAGGTGTGAAGCCTTCCCGACAATGTA
>Ga0137430_1000117_pt1 | contig 21804 bp, 19 predicted proteins | sample EasRivERMZT754_2_FD_104651 | JGI IMG/M metagenome (GOLD analysis project Ga0137430, IMG submission 104651) | Soil microbial communities from meander-bound floodplain in the East River, Colorado, USA - East River MetaG ERMZT754_2 | ecosystem: Environmental > Terrestrial > Soil > Floodplain ...
GGCCGCGGGCGATAAGCGAAGAGGCTAAAACAATTGCCCCTGCGAGCGCTACATAGTGTTTCATGCGCGCCATTTTAGAAGAGCCGGAATATTTGGCAACGATTACATCACAGCATCTGAAGACCGATTTCCAGCCAATCGATAGCCAATCCGGGAGCCGGAGTAACCGACCAAGACGCTCGCCGCGGGAATTTTCCATTCACTGGGCAACTGCCGTGGTCTGATCTCTTCGAAAGGAATGCCACAGGGCGATGTTCATTTTTGTTCCGATGAGGCTTCTGGCCTGGCCGTTCCGGGTTGCGGAACTTGTCGCCAAAGGCACTGAACCCCATGGGCAAGCGTTGACACTCAGGCCATTTCTATGCTAGCTTTCGCGCAACTCGCAGATGAGTTCATACCTCAATCAGCATGTCCTGGTGTTGAATCGTTTGTGGCAGGCAGTGAATATCTGCACCGCCAGACGGGCCTTAACGCTTTTATTCGAGGGCCGCGCCCAAGTGGTATGGAATGGAGATGACGGTTCATTTCAGACCTTTAATTTCAGTCAGTGGCACGATTTCTCACAGCAAGAGCCGCATCCGGAAAGCATCCACACGGTTTCGTTCCGGATTCGGGTGCCAAAGGTGATCCTGCTGGTCCTCTTCGACCGGCTGCCGAAAAAAGAGGTCAAGTTCACCCGGCACAATATTTTCGAGCGGGATCGGAATACATGCCAATACTGCGGTCAGGAGTTTGAGCGGAAGGATCTGAATCTCGATCATGTCATCCCCCGGGATCGAGGCGGACCGACTTCATGGGAGAACATTGTTTGCTCCTGTGTCTTGTGCAATACGCACAAGGCCAACCGGACTCCCAATGAAGCGGGCATGCATTTGATTCGCAAGCCCAAGCGTCCGAAATGGCGTCCCTTCGTGCAAATCAACCTGGGACTCGCACAGCACGACAGTTGGAAGCATTTCCTGGATTTGGCCTACTGGAATGTGGAACTCGGCGAAGACGTCCAGTAACACTTGCCCCGGCCGTAGCGCTCAGTTCCGCGCCGTTTCATCCGGAGTGTCAGCGTTAACTCCTCGCGGACGCGGAGCGTGCTGACTCAATAAGCTCCCAAAACTTCGGATTTTGCTGCAAGGCTTCGTCTTCGGCCACCGGAAAGGAGGAGCGGTATAAGAAATCCTTCAACGAGTTTCGACTCAAGATGCGATGCACCACGACCCCCAGTTCGTGTCGTTCAAAATAAACTCGGTAATCGCCAAGTCGGAAACGGTGCAAGGTTTTCCCGGCGCGCTCCAGCTTGCCGAAGCGCTCCAATTCGGTGCTCATCACTTCCTGGGGCAATCCACGAAACTCACCCAGAATATGCAACTGCAGCTCTTTCGGCATTTTGGCCAGTTCAGCGGCGCTGGTCGGATTAAAAATGATCTGGAAGGGGCGCATTCGGGTTCGTTAAATCGTCGAAACGTTGAATGGTTAAATCGCCAGAAACGTATGCCTTCGGCACGCTGAACGATTCCAACTTCAACGATCCCACCTGGTAGCGCGTACGGGAATCGAACCCGTCTTTCAGCCTTGAGAGGGCCGTGTCCTAACCGATAGACGAACGCGCCACGTAAATCGTGCTGTTATCCTAATGAGCAAAGCGTCGGTGTCAATGCGGGCAACGAAGTCTTCCGAAGCAGCCAGCTTTCCCTACACCGTCGCAGGATCTCGTTGGTGAAAGCACCGGAAGTGTTCCCTGGCTTCTCAGAAGTTCTGCAGCCAATTCGGTTACGGCGTAAGGAGCCGTGTCCTGTAGTATCGGCCCCCAGCGCAGCCGACACCCCGGTCATAGATGGTCATCGGGCCTCCCACTCCAGTCACGTCTGCCGCGCCTTCTACTGCGGTCCAAGTTGCCAAATCCGTTGATTGCTCCAGAACGTAATGCCGCCCGGCTACGGTGTGGAAGGTCACGGCGGTATCGATTCGAATCTCCGTAATGCGTGCCTCGCTGATCAGGCATGTGCCCGTCCCCTTGCCCAAGGTCGTATTTACAAAATTCGTTAGAATGACGGAGAACGTTTCGTCCGATTCAGGTGGCGTATCGGCTGTGATGGTCACTGTGATCGTTTGCGATATTTCGCCCGGATTGAAGGTCACCGTGCCATTGGTGGCAACATAATCCTGCCCTGCCAAGGCCGACCCGTCCTGAGTATAATAATCCACTGTTACGGTCTGTTCCTGTGTCCCGGCTAAACTCACGGTAAAGACCGCTGCCACCACGCCGTTGCTTCCTTCTGCTACAATGATGTCATTGATGCGGAGGCTGCCGTTGGTGAGGATCAAGGGGTGGAAACGATTGGGGTTGGTGCCGGTTGAGGCTTGCCAGATGGGGATGCTGGGACCCGAGGGAGAACCCAATGTCACTTGGCGAACATCGGTTTCGTCGTACCAGGCGCCAGCCGTACGGGCAGCCTGCCAATTCGTACCAAACGATGCGCTCCAGCCTCGGACTTGAAGTGATACAACCTCCCCTTCACTGGTCCCGGGAAGAGGATACACGGGAGGTACGCCGCTAATAATCCCAGCCGTATTTGTAGAATTGACACCTAGCGGCGAAACCGGAGTCGGCGACCCGTTAACGAAAACCCCATAGTGAATTGCAAATGAAACAGGTACAGTGGTTGTAACACCGTTTTCACTTATCATCATTCTGGTAAGGCCGCTGTTGGCGAACGTTATTGTTCCTTGTCCGTAGGCCAACATGCTGTTTAAGGCGGTAATAGCGGCCAGGAACAGCGCTTTCGTGTTCTTCATGGTTTTCATATGTCAGATGTTTTGAAGCTAGGATATGCAACTCCTCTTGTCTCTGCGACGAGCAATGCAGGATCTTGATGGCCACAGCCTCGTTTCCCTGTGGTTTTAGAAATATGACTCTGTTATAAGCGTGACAATTGCGGGCCCATTGTCAATTGGCATTCCCATATCGGGACGCGCGAAGCCAGGGCGTTTTGGCTCACAAAGCATTGATTGCAAACACGCCGATGCCGCCCGAGGATAACGCACGACTGTCATTGTGGACGACGGAAACAAGGTACCTCTCCCTGAACAATCCTTGACGCCAAGTCGCATTCAACCCTCTGCCTCATTTAACTTTTGTTTGCTAAACAGGGTTGATTATGGCAATTGAACACCCTGGATATGATTAGGAAACTGGCGTGCGCCATGCCGCTCCTCGCACTCGCGCTCAGCACCGGTTGCCTGGAAGGACCAGGCAAGCAACCCGATACCGCCGGGGTAGTTTACCGTCATCATTTTGCTGGCAAGGCGGAAATGGCGCGCACGACCAACGCAACCAATCTGAAGAAGATCCTGGCGTTGCCGGCCTCAAGAGAATTGCGCGATCATGTCGTGCAGAAGCTCGCCAAGGCACCGCGCGAATTCTGGCAAAAAGAAATCCCGGCTAACGCCCCCGATGGCGCAGAGTTACTTAAGCCTTTATTGGAGGATTTGTTTTCAGCCGAATCATATTTGGAGGTACGGGGACCTGCGAAACGACCCGAATCGGTATTGGCCGTAAAGCTGGATGCCCAGCGGGCACAACTTTGGTCCACTAACCTTTGGAAATTACTGTCGGCCTGGAAACTCGGAGTTCCGACTAATTCGGGTGGAGCGGGTATCGCAGGATGGGAGTGGAAAGGAAAGGCCGGTTCGCGTCTAGTTCGATTTGTACGCAGCGGCGAATGGGTGCTGGTTGGCCTGGGCGAAGAGAGTTTCGCCGTGCTTCCCGGATTCATCGAAAAGCTCGGGAAGGCCGGACGGCCTGTTCCTGCGCTCACGAATTCCTGGTTCGACTTGGAAACGGACTGGCCGCGGCTCGGCCAATGGTTTCCGTTGGTTGCCAAACACAAGCTGCCTCCGACGCAGCTAACCATCGCTCCTTTCGGCGAATACGTGCGGACGGAAGGGCGCCTGCGATATTCAGAGCCTATTCCCTGGAAGTACGAACCTTGGAAAATTCCCACCAATACAATCACCGAGCCTCTCATCAGCTTGACCGTCGCACGTGGGATTGCGCCTTTGCTAAGTCAGTCTTCCACCATTCGGGATTTGGGATTGAAGGACCTGCCCAATCAGTTCTGCTTGTGGGGGCAAGCGCACGAAGCTGCCGTGACGTGTTTAGCTGTTCCGATGGCCAATGCCAGGCAACGCCTTAATCAGTTGGTCCTACCCATCCCAAAAGTTGTGAACGCGTACTTTACAAATCATCCTGGCAATTTTCTCTGGAGCAGTAATAAATCTGAGATATTGTGGGAAGGATTGCCGTTTATCCTGCCACGAGTGCAGGCGATTAACGAGGGAGGAACGGAGTATTTACTTGCAGATCTTTTTCCGATGCGACATACCAAAACTAATGCCCCAGCCGAGCTGTTCGACCAATTTATGCGTCGCGGAGACCTTGTCTATTACGACTGGGAAATCACCGGGCAGCGCCTGCTGCAAGCCAGACAGCTCCATCAATTGTATGCCATTGTCAAGGGGTTGCAGTTTTCAGGAACCAATGTACCTACGCAAAAATGGCTAAGAGCCATCCATTCGCATTTGGGAAATGCGGTCACAGAAGTCGCGGTCGTGTCGCCAAAAGAACTGCTCTTGGTACGAAAATCACACTTGGGCTTCACCGGTTTTGAACTGAGTGCTCTAGCTCATTGGATTGAATCCTCAGGTTTTCCATTGCGTTACGAAGCACCTCCGCCCTTGGGGCCCAAACTCAGGAAAAAAGATTCATCCATGCGCACTAACTCGCTCCCCCGGGGCGATTCGACAGGCAACGTAAATCGCTCCCCGCCACCAAAGCGCTGAAGGAAGAAGGAAGAAGGTTTCAAGCAGGAAGAAAACGCGCGCAACCCAACCCACGAATGCACGCCCCAAAGCGGTTGGATCCTCAAGCGCCACCAGAGTGTAGATTTCTCAATCCTTCTAATGAGAAGTTACCGGGGCAAGATGCGATCGACGGTGACCACGGCCTCACAGATACTGAGAACGGCTGCGGAACTGCGCTCTTGAGTCATGGGAACGATTCCTTGGGAGTCAATGGTGTTCTAGGCAACAACGGTGCGAGCCTTTTCTCTCTATTCATCTCACGGCTAATCTCTACAGCTATGAAGGTCTCTTCTGCCGTCATTGGCTTCTGATTGATTGGAACGTGCGTTTCAGAGCGTAATGGACGTGTTCCAAACCCGGCATTGCCGCTGTGTGCCTGAAGTGAGGACGCGGCGTTTGCGTAGGCCGGTGTCGGCCCTGGCGCAGAATTGCCGCCGAGCAATGTCACCGATTGACGGCTGAATGAATCATTGGCAGATGCTCGGGAAATGATGGTTGGTCCAGAGCCAATCGGACTTGCATTGAAAGAGGGAATCGGGGTAGTGGCAGGCTGGGGCGGGACGGAAGCATTGACGGGCTGCGCGGATGCTGACGGAGCAGGGTTCGCTGATGGCTTGGCAACCTCAAACGTGATGTTGGTTTCAACGGTACCGTTGCGGATCTTGACGGTGTTCTTTTCCACATCGATGGATAGTACTTCCACTGTGCCCTCTCGTTCGCCTTCGCGCAAAATCGGTTTTCGAGGAGTTCCGGTCTTGCCTGGCTCTTGCTCGATGATCTCCAGCAGCGCTCGTTTGGAGGATGGCCCGAACATGCTGGTGATGCCCGTCAGTGTGACTTTCGCTATTGGAGCAGGTGGGGGAGGTGGTGGCACGTCCGATTGTGGGGGAGGTGGTGGCTTCAACCCGAAGGAATTCCGCTCGACAATTGGCTGATACGGGTTGGCATCTGCCGCAGACAGCAATTCAGGACTACTGTTAATCAAGGCCAAAGTGCAGACAACACTAACCAGTCCAAAGCCACTCAGTTTCATAGCCATATAATACGCGATAATTAAGCTAACACCATATCAAAAGATTCGTTGTGCGGGCTGCACCAAAGAAAGGTCAACTGTCTCTTACGTTGCTTGACACGCCTGATCGACAAGGTGGGTTGCAACGCCGGACGCCACGGTCCTTGCCCGCACAGATGCTACGAAGGCGAGAGCAAGAATCTTCGCGAAGATGACGGGCTTTAATCCAAACGATTCGAGGAGAGACACCAAGAGAAACTATCGCTTGGCGATGCCAGCTATGACGACTTTCCCAACCGATACTTCGGGTTTACGACGGTCGTCAGCACAGCGGGTACAATTCGAAACAACAAAAAAAGCCGCCCTTTCAGGCGGCTAAATGAGAACACTAACGTTGGTTATCTGCGGCGGCGGAAGAATACCAAGCTTCCTAAGCCGATGATCGCCAAACCGATTACTGAAGGCTCGGGAATAGCTTCAAAGACTGTCAATGGATTGAACCGGTTCGGGTTCGTGCCCGTGGCACCCTGCCAGATCACAACGCCTGGACCCGTCGGGAGACCCAACGGCGCGAGATTACGAATATCGGTTTCGCCAAAGTAAGCTCCTGGCGTACCGGCCTGATTCGCCGCCATAGCCGCACGCCAGTCACTTCCGAATTGCGTGCTCCAACCTCTGACCCGTCCCCAGACATTTGATTGCCCTGTGGTCGTGTTTGGGAGTTGATAAGCATTACCGCCAAGTGCACTCATAATGCCGGGCGAGGTCGTCATCGTGCCGAGCGGCATAACGGGAATGTCTGAGACGGCTGCAGCACTATCAAGTCCGAAGAAGAAACCAACGTTCAACTGAATTGCGGGGGGGATATTACTTCGCACGCCGTCGTTCCGTTGTAATTGAAACCTAGCCGCACCACTGTTGTTGAACTGGATGGTACCTTGGCCATACGACATCGCCGCCGCTGCTGCTACAAGAGCTATTGTAAGAAGGAGCTTTTTCATACTGAGTTTATTTAGGGTTGATGGGTTAAGATTGGGAATCAGATGGATGGTCTGAGTCGTTTTACTGACACGGAGTGTTCACATTAAAGCAGCGCGTCCAATTGAGAACGGCAGGTTCCGCATTGAAAATGTAGAAGCCCTGACCTACCCGGGGCCTGGGGGCCGGCACGGGAGCCCCGGCTTGGCTTTCCCAATCATTCGCACCAGGTCCAACTTTGACATAAACGCCTAAATACTCCCCGCCCGGACGGCCTTCGTCGTAATCCTGATACTGCGTTCCTACAGGCGCATTGAAGCCATTTGCTGGTGTGAGGTCGATCTCTTGTGGCACGATAGACGATATCAGTTTGTATTCATTACCCGGAATAGAGACGGTCAAAGCAGCACCTTGAGGCACTTCACCGACCAAAGTAACAACTTGATTGACAGCGGATGGGTTGAAGAAGAAGAAACCCTTGCCCGGCTGAATGGTGGTCGTACTCGGACTGCCGCCCTGGTCTTCCCAATGGTCAGTGACAAAGATATCCCCTCTCAACTCGGGAATACCCCCCGTTACTACGAAGGTCAGACATTGAGCAGCGTCCAAATTGGGATTGGAGGCGAACGGGAGGACTTCGTTCAAAGTGTTACCACCCGTGTTCAACTGGTTTGCAACCAGCTCGAATTTGCCAGGCCTCATTGTGAGATTGATATAGCCCACCGAATTGACCGAATAGACCTGCGCCATGGAAGTGGCGAGGCTTGCTGCGCCTAACGCAGCCGTGAGTAGTAGTGTTTTAGTTCTCATGTTTGTATTTGTGTTTTACTGTGTGTGAACGCACTATGTCGAAAAGTCAGGTGGGTGTCAACTTTTTTTTGGAACTATTTTTGAACGTATTTGTCACTTTCGAATAGGTCCCATCTTACTACCTAAAGCGCCTGATTTCAATAGGTAGGTAGAAGAATGCGTACGCGGACGAACTGAGCATTCCAGTCATATGCAGCAAAAAAGAGCCTACGTAGGCCTTTGCCTATCAACATCCGTGGCTTCGATGGACCGGAAGGGGCGCGCGGCCCCGCGTTTCAACCTCGTTGAGCGTAAACTCAGGAAACCAAGCTTCGGGCTCGGCCTGGAACAAGAAATCTCCTCCTCGCCAACGGAAGCGGACTTCGCGAGCATGCAAGGCATGATTGGCAAGAATAAGTTCTCGGCGCTGTGAGTCGCTCAGCCGTCCCTGGACAAATGCCAAGTACAATTCTTCGTCGCCACCATATATTTTATCTCCGACGATTGGATGATCGCGATATGCCAGATGAATTCGAATTTGGTGCTTGCGACCGGTCAATGGCTGCACCGCAAGCAATGAGAACTGTCTCTGCTCTCGAGTGAATCGACGGAGAACCGCAAAGGCGGTAGTCGCCGGAGCGCCGTCTTCGCGCACCTTGTTTTTGATGGCAACAATGCTCAGTTGATCCTTGCCCAATGGGGCGTCGATAATTCCTGCGTCCTCTCGCACGTGACCCTTGACGATTGCCAGGTAATCCTTTCGGACAGATCGTTTCTCCCAAATGTCGCAAAGTTCCCCGGCAGCGTCCGGATTTTTCGCGAGCAACACCAGACCGCTGGTTTCGCGATCGAGTCGGTTGATGAAGTGTGGCCGGCTGCTGGCTCCCAAGTGCAAGCGAACGCGGCTGATCAAACTGGAATAAACGTCTCCTTTGGTGGGATGGCAAACGAGACCGGCGGGCTTGTTAATGACAAGCAATTCATTGTCCTCGTAGATGATGCTTAACATCAAAGCCGTTGTCAGTTGTTAGTTGTCAGACCTGCTCCTTCGCGTATCATTCTGGCGCGTGAAAGAAAAGTGGAATGTATGGCTGCCGATCGTGCTGATGCTGGTTTTCGCATTGACGCGTTGCCCGGGGCTGATGCCGCAGAACTTCAGCGCCGCCTATGCTCTTGCGTTTTGCGCCGGCGTGTATTTTCCACGCCGTTTGGTTTGGTGGTTGCCGTTGGGAACTTTGCTGGCAACGGACATCCTGTTGAACCTGTTCTATTATCACACCCCGGCCGTGAGCCCTTACATGGCGGTCAACTACGTAGCCTACGCCATTCTCATTTGGTGGGGTCGGCGGCACTCGCCAAAAGCGTCCTGGCTGAGGCTGGTTTTGGGAGGGCTGCTGGGAGCGGTGGTATTCTACTTCGTGACTAACACTGCTGCGTGGTTGCAAAATCCGGAATACCCGAAGACCCTTGCGGGCTGGTTCCAGGCCTTGACCACCGGCATTCCGGGCCTGCCGCCCACGTGGGCGTTTTTCCGCAATACGCTTCTTAGCGGTGGTTTATTCTCAGGGCTCTTTGTGGGCGCCATGAAATTGAGTGAAGGCGCGGAATCAGCCCGGGAAAAGGAGGCGCCGACTGCCGACGCACCGGAAGAGACTGAGCCGGAAGAATCCAAGGCTTGATCAATCCTCGACGCCGAATGCGGCTGGAAAAAAACATTCCTCCAATGTGAAAACAATTTCATGAAAGTCGGCATCATTTCCGATACTCACGATTACCTCGACCCCAAAGTGCCGGCACTGTTAAGCGGGGTTGATCACATTCTGCATGCGGGCGACATCGGTCTGCCGTGGCTGATCCTGCAACTGGAAAATATTGCGCCAGTGACGGCCATCACCGGAAACACGGACGTCGGACTCGATTTTAAGGAAACAGAAATGTTCGAGCTTCAAGGGCGCAGGTTTCTTCTACATCACATTATTAACCCTCACGCGCCGGCGCCCGAGGTTCAGCGCCGCATCATCCGGGAAAATCCAGACGCGGTTATCTTTGGCCACACACACAAGCCGTTTTTCGAGGAGATTAATGGCACGCTATATCTCAACCCAGGTTACGCGGGCAAACAGCGATTCAAGCTGCCTCGCAGCGTGGCGATCCTTCATTGCGACGAATCCGGACTCAGGCCGGAGTTCAAGCCCCTGACGTAATCGGTCTGGAAAGGTTCAATTCTCGGTCTCCTTTTTCGATTGAGTGCTCTCAATGATCCCATCCGACGCCGCTATTGAATCTGCGGGCGTGCCAATCGATTCCGTCCGTTCTTCCCGAACGAAATACAGCAATGCACCGCCTGCGACGAACAACACGATGATGGCAAGGATTGAAAGACGTGGATTGCCGGTCATGACTCCAACAACGCCCATGATGGACGGCCCGATGATGGCGGCAAATTTCCCCAGCATGTTGTAAAAACCGAAAAACTCGGCTGCTTTGTCTTTCGGAATCAGGTGCGCATACAACGACCGGCTTAACGCCTGCACTCCGCCCTGGACCAGGCCCACCACGATCGCGAGCACATAGAATTCCTCGGGCCGTTTCATGAGATATCCCCAGATCGACACGCCGATGTAAACGGCTAGCGCGACAAAAATTCCGATCTTCGCTCCGATCTTCTCGCCGAGTTTTCCAAAGACAATGGCGGCGGGGAAACCGACGAACTGCGTAATCAAAATCGCTTTGATGAGGGTATCACGCGGGAAGCCCAATGAATTACCGTAATCGACTGCCATCAGCACAACCGTATCCACACCGTCGATGTAGAGCCAGTAGCCGACGAGAAACAGGAATACCATCTTGAGCTTGCGCACCTCTTGAAACGTTTGGCGCAACTGCACTAATCCGGATTTTACCGTCTGCCACGCGCCCAGACGCCTGCCGGGACGGCTGGTTTCCCGGACAAAAAGGAACAAGGGAATCGAGAATACAGCCCACCACAAGGACACCAACAAAAATGCGCGGCGCACGGCGTCATCCGCGTCGGCCAGACCAAATTTTCCCGGGTTCAGCACCATGACGACATTGAACGCGAACAGCAATCCACCGCCCAGGTAGCCAAATGAGAAACCCAGCGCAGAAACGAAGTGGAGCTTCTTCTCGCCCGCGACGCTGACAAGCAATGAATCATAAAAGATATTTCCTCCGGAAAACCCGATGACCGAGAGCACATAAAGCAGCAAGGCCACTTGCCACTGACCGCGCGCCACGAAATGAAGCGAGCCGGTCATGACGATGCCCACTGCTGCAAAAAAAAGCAGGAACCGCTTTCTGGCGTTACCGCGGTCCGCGATGGCTCCCAACACAGGCGCCAGGATCGCCACGACGGCACTGGCGATCGAATTGGCCATACTGAGACGAAATGTGCTGACCGTTTCAGCAGTCCCCGGCAAGCACCAGAAATCCTTGAGGAAAACCGGGAAGAACACCGTCATCACGGTCACCGCAAAAGCTGAATTGGCCCAGTCGTACAAGGCCCAGCCAAAAACACGTCGCCGATTGATGGCTTGCTCGGAAGGCGTCGTTGAATTTTCCATGATGTTTGTGCAATCGTTGTTGTCCGCGCGGCAAGTGTATTGTGCAGATCTCGCCTGACAGCAACCAGGATTTTACGGTTGAGGAAACTCCCATGCACGCTCGCGCGCCGAAACATCGGATTCATACTCTTGCGGCAAATGGCAGCTTGCCGCTGGAGACTCCTTCGATAGACTTCTTCTCCATTGATCGGGAATGAATCTGCTAAGGTCCATCGTGGCTTTCGTTCGGCGAATTGATCTGGGTTACCGAACCCCTATTCTCATCTGTGTGCTGCTGGCAATGGCCACGCTAGCCGTGTATTGGCAGGTCAGAACCTACGATTTCGTCAACTATGACGACCCCATTTACATTACGGAGAATCCGATTGTTCAGCGAGGAATCACGTTCAGGAACATACTATGGGCTCTGACTACCGCCTATGTGGCTTATTGGCACCCGTTGACCTGGACGTCCCATATGCTCGATTGCGAGTTGTGGGGATTGAATGCAGGCGCACATCATTTGACCAACGTGGCATTTCACGTCGCCAACACACTGTTGCTTTTCCTGGTCTTATGGCGCTTGACCGACCGGTTGGAGCGCAGCGCCTTTGTTGCGGCGCTTTTTGCACTCCATCCGCTGCATGTCGAGTCCGTCGCCTGGATCGCCGAGCGGAAAGACGTGTTGAGCACATTCCTTTGGCTGTTGACCATGTACGCCTATGCGGCGTATGTGAGAGGGCCCACATTCCAGCGTTATCTGATCGCTTTTTTTTGTTTTGCTTTGGGACTCCTGTCCAAGCCGATGCTGGTAACACTGCCGTTTGTCCTGTTGCTGATGGATTATTGGCCGCTCGGCAGACTGAAGTCTTTTTCAACGCGTGGTTCCGCAGGCGAAGTCTCGGCAGGAAGCCATTGGAAGGCCCTGCGAGGTTTGGTGCTCGAAAAGCTCCCTTTCTTTGCGCTGATGATCGTTTCATGCGCGATCACACTCGTGACCACCAAAAGCGCCATGCTCTCGTTGGAAAAACTTCCCCTGGGTTTGCGTCTCGCAAATGTTCCCATCTCCTATGTGCGTTACCTCGGCAAAGCGTTGTTTATGGAGGATATGACCGTGCTGTACCCTTTTCCCAATCAATGGGAAACCTGGAAAGTGGCGGGAGCATCCACTCTGCTATTATGCATATCAGCGGTTGCGATAATCACCCTGCGGCGTCGGCCCTATATCATCGTCGGCTGGCTATGGTTCCTGGGTACGTTGGTGCCTACCCTGAATGTGGTGGCTGCCGGATTTCAGTCGATTGCCGACCGCTATACCTACGTGCCACTCATCGGAATATTCATGGTGGTGGTTTGGGGCGCCGCTGACCTTCTCCAGCAGTGGCCGGTTCCCAGGATAGCGATTCGATCGGCCGGATTTCTTGTTATTCTCATCTGCTCCTCGGTGACGTTCACCCAACTGACGCACTGGCAGAACAGCGTAACCCTCTGGACTCACGCTGTCGCTGTTACCAGTGATAATGCGATCGCTCACTACAATCTCGGCACCGCTCTTACCAAAGAGCATCGCATGCAGGAATCGCTTCATCACTACGAGGAAGCGGTCCGAATCAAGCCCGATTACGTGCAGGCTCACCTGAATTTAGGCGCAACCCTGATGCATTTTGGACGAGTCCAAGAAGCGACGAACAGCTTTGCAACGGCGCTGGGTATCGAACCTGACTATGACCAATCGCATCGGTGCATGGGTGCCGCACTGCTGGCGGTGGGCCAGCCGGAGGCGGCCGCAAGTCATTTCGCAAAGGCTGTGGCCATCAGCCCAACCAACGCGGTGGTGCGTTTTAATCTGGGAGTAGCCTTGTTACAGCAAGGGCATTCCAAGAAGGCAATTACACAATTGGCCGAGGCCCGGCGTTTGGACCCGGTTTCCCCTGAAATCCATTTTTACCTTGGCCAGGCGTATTTTGGCGACGGGCAGGTGAAGGAAGCTGTCGTTCATTATCGGGAGGCGCTGCGCCTGAGGGCACACTTTCCGGCTGCGTTAAATGATCTGGCCTGGATTCTCGCTACGCACCCGGATGCAGCATTGCGAAACGGAGTGGAGGCGGTTCGGCTGGCGGAAAAGGCATGCGAGTTGACTTCACATCAGCAACCCCAATTGATTGGAACTCTGGCAGCAGCCTACGCCGAGGCAGGCGACTTCAACAAAGCTGTAAGCACAGGGCAAAAGGCCCGTGACCTTGCCGAAGCTTCGGGGGAAAAGAACCTGGCGGCGAAAAACGAGAAGCTTCTGGAGCAGTATCGCGCCGGGAAGCCGTATCGCGAAACGGGGCCGCTTTGAAGCCAGGTTCGGATTTGTCACTTCCGTCAAACCTCTGCCGCCTGTAGTTCTCTATCCTTTCGGCGTCCCTGTGCGCGTACATGCGCCAGGATATCTGGAAGGGTCGCCAAATTGTCATACGACCATTCGCCCATCAAACAGATTTGGATCCAATTGCGCTTCAGCAGATACTCACTCTTGTAGCTCAACAGGTAACCCGCTTTCTGGAGCTGCCAGCCGATGCTCTTGGAGCTGACCTCGCGGGGCAGCGCAATCGTAATCACGGCCGGCGAGGCGTGCGCGTCAGGAGCGACAATCTGAAAGCCCAATTCGCGCAAGCGCTGCCGCAGCCACGTCGCCGTCTCTGCAATTTGCCTGAACTTATCCGTCCAACAGGTCCGCTTCAGCGCCGTTTGCAAGGCGTAGATCAAATTCGAGGAATGGGTGAACGGAACTCCGTCCTGCGCCGCGTAGTAACCTAAATCAAGATAGCGTGGCAACGCCTTTGGCTGGGGGGCGATTTCATGATCGTAGAAGACCATGGACAGTCCCGGGAAGGCGGCCAACCCCTTCCCACTGACACATGTGGCCAGATATACCCCGCGCAAGTCGATCGGCACCGTGCCAATGGCGCTGATTGAATCCAGGCAAAGCTTAAGGTCTTTCTCCGCACAAATCTTCTTCAACGCATCCGGATCGTTCAGAATGCCGGTGGACGTCTCACAATGCACGCTCCACAGCCAGCGCGCCTTTTGATCGCGCAACAGGCGATGGAGGATGTCGCCATAATCGAATGGCTCGCCCCATTCCATTTGCAGCACCTCGAACTGAAGCCCCAGCCGCGTCGCGTGATCGGTCAGCCGGTCGCCAAATTCGCCGTTGCTCAAAATAATTCCCGGCTGGCGAAGCAACGAGATTTGGGCGCCAACCGCGTCGTTGGCCAGGCTGCCCGAGCCCAACAGAATCTCAACATGTCGTGCGCCGGTTAACTCACACAACAGTTTCTTCGTCGCCCGGAATTCAGCCGTGAAGACGGCGGAGCGATGGGAGACGGGGCCTTTCTCGAAGGCTTTCCGCACGTCTTCATGCACCGTCACGGGGCCGGGCAAATAGCTCGCCAGGATTCTGTCCACCGCAGGCGATGGCGGTGAAAGCGCTTTCGACATCTGGATGAACGTTTCGAGTGTGAGATACATAGGCTGGAACTGCGCCTCGCCCGTGCCCACCACCGGTCCAAAGGCTTCAAAGCCCAAATGTTTGTAAAGTCGCTGCTGGAGGAGTGTCCCGGAGATGATGGCCAAATCATAACCCTGCTCCCGGAAATGATGGGCGAGCAATCCCACCAAGCGGGAAAAGACAAATCCGTTCCGATAATTTCGCTCTACTGAGAGCAAACGGACTTCGAGCACCTTTCGCCCTGGCGGCAAATAGGAGTCGAGTCCGGGCACTTTCCGATCGAGCGAAAAGGGCCTCTTGGCCCGTCCCGCCACCATGCCCACCAATTGCGTTCCGTTCAGACAAATAGCGTAGGTGTTCTCGGCGTGGAATTTGTCCACCAATCGCTGTTCCGGATTGTTGCTGTGCTGCGGGATTTCCTCCACGAAGGTCTTGTAATTGAGCTGGTGAATCGCTTCGAATTCACGGTCCTCCCTCGCGATCTTAAACTTCAGTCCTTGTTCTTCCGTGTTCATGATCCAGATCCCTTGTGTGTGCGCATGGAGCTTTCCTTTTCTCTGCGACCCGGCAGACGCCGGGTAATTTCCTCTCGAAGGTTCTTGCCATGAGTCACCAGGATGAGAATGGCGAGGAAGGAAATCGCTGCCACTTCGACATTTCCCAGCCCCGACAAAAACACCACCAGCGGCGACACGGCAAAGGCGAGCAAACCGCTTAAAGTGAAATTGCGCACCAGCACAAATGCCGGCAGGAAGACAATGAACACACTCAAAAGGATGAATGGATCGTAGGCGGCGAGGACCCCCAGGGATGTCGCCACACCCTTGCCCCCATGAAATCGCAATTGGAACGGCCACGCGTGTCCAACCACCACGGCGACCATGGCAGCCACCATGGGTTCGGCTCGCAATCCAAAATACGTGGCTGCCGCGATGGCCAGCGCTCCCTTGGTCACATCCAACAAAAGCGTGACGACGAAGCCAAAAGGACCAAGCACTCGGCCCACATTTCGCGCTCCGACACTGCCGCTGCCGTGCTCCCGGATATCCAGACCCGCGCGCCAGCGCACCCAATAATAACCCGCCGTGAAGCAGCCCAAAAAATAACAAGCAAGAATGACCGTGATTTCTTGGCCGTTCAGCATGGCAATGGAGCCCCCACGGGCAGGCGAGCGGATTGCATCTTTCCTTTCTGGCTGGTGATATGTTGCTGGCTCATGGTCAGATTTCTCCGGAGCTTAGCCGTTCGGCTGGTGTTTATGCAATAATCTCTGTGGAAATGCAAAAGTTAGTTTTGCGCCTGAAACTCAGATGATTAGGATGGGAAAGCGAACCAATCCACCCACATGAACATTCACCACCTCGAACTGTTCTACTACGTTGCCCGGCATGGAGGCATCTCTGAGGCCGTGCGCAACATGCCTTACGGCATCCAGCAACCGGCCATCAGCGGGCAGGTTATCCAATTGGAGGAATTCCTCGGCATCACCTTGTTTCAGCGCCGGCCCTTCGCCCTGACTCCGGCAGGCGAAGAACTTTTCAAGTTTATCCAGCCCTTCTTCGATAATCTGCAACCTGTCGCTGACAGGCTGCGCGGGGGTATTTCGCAACACATCCGCATCGGCGCATCGGAAATTGTGTTGCGCGATCACTTGCCGACCGTGCTGCAAGCGATGCAGAAAAAATTCCCGAAGCTGAAAGTGACCTTGCGCGAAGGTTACCAACCACAATTGGAATCGTGGTTGCAGAAGCACGAACTCGATCTGGCCATCACCCTGCTGGATGGCAGACTACCGGCCGGCTTCAACGCCCTGCCTTTATTCGAGCTGCCGCTAGTGTTGATGGCGCGAAGAGACAGCAAAATAAAAGCGGCGGCCGACCTCTGGAAGCAGGATCGCATCGAGGAAACGCTCATCAGTCTGCCAACGAATGAATCGATCTACAAAAGCTTTCAAGCAGGTCTGAGCCGATTGAAAGTGGATTGGTTTACAGGCATTGAAGTCAGTACGGTCGAGTTGGTTGAGACGTATGTCGCCAACGGCTACGGCATTGGGTTGTCAGTGGCCGTTCCTGGCGGGAAACAGCGGCCGGGTATTCGCACTCTGCCCTTAGAAGATTTCAAGCACGTCACGTTCGGCGTGCTGTGGCAGGGCAAAGCGACTCCGATCATCGAGGCGTTTCTGGCGACGATTCAGGGCGCGGCAAAGGTTCTGATGGCCGGCCATAAACTGATTCCCACGCAGCCTATACACGCTCTTTCAAAGGCCGCTCGCGGGCCGCTCAAGCCGCGCAATCCTCAGCGCACAGGGAGCGGCTGAAGGATGGCCGCATCAATTCGAGCGCAAGGCCAGCCTGTTCAATTCCTCCGCAGCCCGTGTGCGCCGCTGTAGCAGGGACGGTTCGTTCGGCTTGAGGGCCAGCAGACGGTCGAGATGAAAGCGGGCGCCAAACCACTGATGTGCTTTTTCGCTGGCAGCGGCCTCGCGTTGGTGCCAGGCGACCATGTCATCGCCTGCCGAAGGTGTGAAGTCCTGCGGGTATTTTGCGCGCAATGTCTCCCAGCGCTGACGCAAAGCTTCGTTGCCTAGAGGCATGGTGCCACCGGAATCATCGCTCTGGTGGCCCGAAAGTAGTTGAGCGAGGAGGACCAAATCCTCCAGCGGACGAGTATCCTGCGAGAAATCCCAAATCCTCCATTCCCAAACTACCGGTTCCCTGGCCCGTTCCCATCGCATCCAGTAATCGCCCTTGAGACGTTTGGTCAGGATGCGCTGGCCGTGATCGATGAATCGTGCATGCCATAAGCGCCAGTCGTGTCTCAAAGGAGGAGTGATGGGCGCGCCCGTCTCAGCGTCCCAGACGCGGGCTGATTCGCCGCTGGAGACGGTCAAAACCCAGCGGCTGTCTGCGCTAAATGACGCTTCATAAACGCCATGCTCGTGGATCAGCCGCCTGATGCGCAAACCGGTTTCGACGTCCCAAATAATGGCAGTCCGATCCTCGCCCGAAGTGACCACGCGCCGGCTGTCGGGACTGAACGATGCGTGTCTGACACCGTCCCCATGGGCCAAGGGCTTGCCGATCGGACGCCCCGTGGAGGCATCCCAGATCTGCGCCGCATAAGGCGTGGTATCCAAATCCGCACAAGAGGTCACCAGCCAACGTCCGTTGGGGCTGAATTCCGCATGGGTCACTTCGCAGGGATGTGGACAAATGGAAAGCCGCGTTCCTCTATTGGCATCCCAAATCGAAGCCTCCGTTCCGCTCACGGTGACGATTTTCGATCCATCCAAACTAAATGAAGCTTCGATGATTCTGGCCTCGTGTTCGAGGGGAGAAAACAGGGTCTTACCGCTGAGGGTGTCCCAGAGCTGGGCAAGGTTGCTGCGCACGGTCAGCATACGTTCGGCATCTTCTCTCACGGCTGTAATCTGGTTGCTGTAGCTGAAAGGCTCGGCCAGAGGTGTTGCATGCGTCACGTCCCAAAGTTGCACCATTGTCGATGGGCCGATTGTCGGATTTTCCCGAAGCAAGACCGCCAGCAATCGGCTTCCCGCCTGGTTGAATTTCAGATCACAAAGGTGGCCGCTCATAGGCAACGGAGTCATCTCACGGCCCGTCGCCTTATTCACTCGGGCTACGTTGTTGCTAATCGTTGCCGAGCAGTCCCCGTCGCCACTGAAGAAAATTGGAGTAAGAGGACGGGACCAAAGATGAGCAGCAATATCCCAGAGACACACGACTCCCAGCGCGGTCCCGGTGACGATCCGTCTCCCATCGGCGCTGAATGAGGCGTGTTTCACATAAGAGTTATGTTTCAGTCGCGGGATGGCTTCCTTGCCCGTAGCGATATCCCAGACCCGAGCGCTAAAGTCTCCGCACGCTGTGATGACGTAGCGGCCATCCGGACTGAACTCTGCGCTTTCAACTCCGCCTTCATGTTCGAAGACTCGCACCGGTTGACCCGTGTCTGCGCTCCAAACACGCGCCGAACGATCCAGCCCTGCAGTCGCCACATAGCGGCCATCCGGGCTGAAGGAAGCATAGGTGATCCAGCTGGCCGATTCTCTCCCGGGCAAATGCCGCAGGCGGAACACAACCCGCTTCATCGCACACTCCCACACTAGAGCGGTACCATCTTCGCTGGCAGTGACAATCAATTGACCGTTGGGACTGAATGATACCGACCTCACCGAGTCTGTATGCTCCGTAAAAGCGTCCAGCAGCTCACCGGTTTTGGCCTCCCAGAACCTCACCGTGTTGCCCGAGGCGGTTACCACTTGCCTGCCGTCCGGCCCAAATCGTGCGAAATGAACGGTGCGAGAATGGGGCAAAGGCAGAAGTTGTTCCCCCGTAGGCACACTCCAGATCCGAGCCGATTTGTCAACGCCGGCAGTCACGGCCAGCCGTCCGTCAGGACTGAAGGAGGCGGCGCGAACCTCGTTCGTAAGTTCCAATTGGACAGGCCGCTTGCCCCTCCATGGATCCCAGATGCTCGCTATTCCATTGAAGCCCGCGATCAATACCTGTTGCCCATCTGGACTGAACTCGGTGTGATTGATGCCGCCATTGTGGAAAGACATCTGCAGGATTCTCGGACATTGACGCAGGACAGATGCGATCCGAATTCGGTGGGTCTCAGTTCTTCTGGAATCATTTTGATCCAAACGCAGGGCATCCGCGAACGATGGAAGTGAATCAAAAAGGTTCCCTTCGTCCATAGAGCGGGTTCCGTAAGCAACGTACGATTCGGCCAACTGTCGGGTCTTGAGTTTCGTTTCGCGATAAGTCTGGTAATAGGCTCCGGCGGCGACCAAGCCCAGCACGGCCATAGCCACGCCGACTTTCGCGAGGATGGCCAACCGGCGTTCGAGCAGTCGCAAACGCTTGACCGACTTGCCGGCCTGCAAAAGCACCAGATCGGCGCTGAGTTCATCCGCCGTTTGATACCGTTGGCTTCGGTCGGTCTGGCAGGCTTTGAGGATGACTTCATTGATTTCGTACCGTTTCTCTGTGGCGGTGCCGTCTCCCCAATGTTCCGGCAGTTCCGGGTACTCCTGCCGATCTTTGCCGGTGGAAATCTCGTAAAGGACCTTGCCCAGGCTATAAATGTCCGCCTGCGGGCTGGGAATACCTTCGGGCGCGATGTAGCCAAGTGTGCCGCCGGGAATCGACGGCGTTGCGGTATCGGTCACCAGGCCAATATCCGCCAGCTTTGGAACGCCATTCACGATGATGATGTTCGAAGGCTTGATATCGCGATGAATCAAGCTGTGCTTGTGGAGATGGCTTACGGCTGAGGCGATTGACAAACCAAGTTGCAAACAATCTTCAACGGACAACGCTTTGTGATCGGCGACGGTGTCGGCGAGGGTCTTTTGCTCATAAGTTGCCGGATCAATCTGCTGGCCTGTCGTCACGTCATCGGCTAACTCCATGACGTAATAGAAATACCGCGCCTCGTCATTGCGGCCCACCTGGAGGATGTCCACCAGACCGTCGTGCGTGCGGGAGACTGGTTCGAACTTCTGGATGCCGCGAAACTCCCGTTCGTAAGGCCGTTCGTGCTCGAAAGTTCTCCGATAGACCACCTTGACCGCGCGGTGGGTGCCCATCACGTTTTTGGCCAGCCACACCTCCCCGTAACTGCCGCGACCAACGCACCGCAGCAGTTCGTGATCGGGAATCAGGGGCGCCGACGCGTTGTGGAGGGATCCTCGCGCTCTCTCGTTTGGCGGTTCTTTGCTCATGGTGGCCAACTCCTTCGTCTCTGGCAGCTCGGATTCATTTGTACCGGTTATCCGAAGTGCTGACAACACCTTTTGGGGCCAGCGACCAGCGGAGCGCGCCTGGCCCGGTGAGTTACGTCACGACGAGCCGTTGGGCCTGGCGCAGAGTTTTAAGTCGTTCATCATTCGAGATGCCGCCCAGGTGGAGGAGGAAGTTTCCCTTTTTGAAACTGTCCCAAGACGAGTTCATGCGGTCCTGAGGCAGCATGGCCACGTGAGCGGCGGAATCGTCAAAATGTTCCAACAGATGTTTGATCGTGTTCTGTTCCCACTTCGCCCCAAAACCGTCCGGATCATAATTCACGTCGCCGAGAAAATAAACCGTGTCCAGAAACTTCAGCGACCAGTCACAATACCGTACCAGAAACACGCCGCTGTTCAGTCCATTGAAGTCGGTGGCAAAAACCATGTCCCGATCCTCGGGAATCAGATCCGTGGCATGCGTCCGCAGATTCATGATGATGGCATCGGCATCGATCCACATGACCCACTCGCTCTGGCGCGAAAGCAGCGCGTGCCGCACAGCCAGGATTTTGTTCCACGCAGGATGCCGCGATGGATCGAGCAACGAATCGTATTGAACGAGCTTGTAACCGTGGTGTTCCGCATACTGCCGCAGCCGCCGCGAAGTCACTTTGGCCACCGCTGCCATCTTCTGATCGTGAAGAGTAACGAGAGTCAGGTCCTTGCCCTGGCCGTTGCGGAACTTGCCGACTCTGGGAAGGACCTGATCAAAAACAGCGGGAATGCGAACCGTTCTGGAGGTTCGGCCCTGCCCCATGGGTTGCGGGAAGGAGTCGGAGACCGCTCTTTGTGCGGCTTGGAATTGAGCCGAGGACAGGTATGGAGCCACGGCACCATCAAAATACGTTTCCAGGCGACGAATGACCTCGGCAGATGTGATCATATCCATGCACCGCGGCAAATCGCCGACCACATCGACGCACAGATTTTCCGGCTTGTCTCGATCATCACCGTCACCCAACGGTATCGTGCGGGATTTCCAGCAGCCGCCCTCACCGCAGGGCAACGCGCCCAGCATATGAATGAATTGGTGGCCCGGATAAGCCTCCCAGTGCGACGGTTCGCGGCTGCCAGCCACGACGACGCAAGGCCGAGGTGACGGATTGCCCGGCTTGACTTTCACCGCGGCGGCCAGATGCATCAGGCAGGTTACTGGACAAAGGATACCTTGCGCATGGTAAACCAATCGCACCAGTTGCCTCAGGTCGGTTTGGCCCCGCAGGTCAATCACTCCTCGGAGCGAGGGATGATAATGCTCCAGGTCGCCGACCTGAACGAACTGGATCTTACCACGAAA
>Ga0137430_1000121_pt1 | contig 21507 bp, 26 predicted proteins | sample EasRivERMZT754_2_FD_104651 | JGI IMG/M metagenome (GOLD analysis project Ga0137430, IMG submission 104651) | Soil microbial communities from meander-bound floodplain in the East River, Colorado, USA - East River MetaG ERMZT754_2 | ecosystem: Environmental > Terrestrial > Soil > Floodplain ...
TAGAAAATCCATTGTTAGCTTGGGAGCGAACTCCGCCGATAATGATGGAGTATACTTCTTCATTGGTGTGGATAACAAAGTACATATGGATGTGACGAATATAGCTGGACCGGCTTCAGATAATACTGTGGCTGATGACACATGGCATCTCGTGGGAGTGACTCATAGAGTAGGGACAATTCAGATATATGTTGATGGAGTTGCATCTGGAAGCTCGCAATCAATGTCCCCCAATATTGCTACAGGAGGTAGGAATAATAAATTTATCGGGGTTGCAAATAATCCTGGACCAGTTCTATATTTCAATGGTTCCATTGATGATGTTCAAATTTATTCAAGAGCATTGAATGAAACGGAGATAAGAGCAATTTACAATGCAACAGCATATCAATATTCATACAACTTCACAAACCTGAGTAATGGAAACCACACATTTACATCCTATGCGCAAGACTCTGCAGGAAATATAAATCAGACAGAAGAAAGAAGGGTAGAAGTACAATTTACTCCTCCAAACTCGGCCCCTCAAATCTACAATGTCTCATTCATAGCAGCTACAAATCCTCTAGAAGCAGGAATGAGGAGCGTTTCAATTAATTTTAGCGTTTCAGATGCAAATGGGGCTAGCGATTTAAATTCAGCCACAGCCGTAGCAAATTTTACAAGAAGCATTGAACCCGTGAGAAACAACCAATCCTGTGTCCAGATAAACTCTGATGGAAATTATGCAAACTATTCATGTACTATCAATATGTGGTACTTTGACGACGCAGGGACATGGAACATTACTACTTCAATCTCTGACTCTCAATCAGCCATTGCTCAGAACACTACAACAACATTTACTTACAATCAACTAAAGGCAATAGTCACATCTCCAAACCAAATTAATTTCAATATTGACCTTAGTTCTGAAAATCAGACTGCTTCCAATGACCCAAGCACCGTCAACAACACTGGAAATTACAATGCTTCAGGAAATCTCGTATTGAATGCTATCAATCTCTATTCCCCTGCAGGATTCTACATCGATGTTGGAAACTTCACAATTAGAAGAACCAACGGCGGAAGTCCCCCTCTAGAATGTGGAGGAAGCTTCCTTCAGAATGGAACTGAGATTTCATTAACTAATTCTGCTCTTGAAAGAGGAAACCTCTCAGCAGGCCTCGCTCAAGAAAATATTTATTATTGCATTGCCAAGAAAATTCAGTCAGTCCCATCAGGAGACTATGGTACTTCATCCGCAGGAAGCTGGTTGATTAAGATTAATCTTGCTCTATTCTCTCTCCCAAGAAGAAAGAAGAAATCAAAGATTGGAAATGACAGACTTCTTCAGGCAATTGACCTCTTGATGGAAGGAGTAAGAGGCCAGAAGACTGAAAATCAGGTTCAAGTTGCGGAAATAATCATTGAAGAATTGAAGGAAAAGTACAATCTCAACAAGAAGGATATTTCAGAAAACATCACAAGAAAGTTGAAATGGAGCATACCTATAACCATATTCAAGAAAGAGAATAGCTTCCTTGAAACAATTGTAAAGTATATGAAAGAAAATCTAAGTATGAACTACAAGGACATTGCTACCCTTCTAAACAGAAATGAAAGAACAGTATGGACATCCTATAAGAAGGCAATCAAGAAGAATCCTTCAAGAATAGAGCACGAAGAAACAGACATGTACCTCCCAATATCAATATTCAATAACGATGAACTCACAGTCATGGAAGCCATAGTGAAGTACCTCAGAAGTTTAGGAAAGACTTACAGTGAAGTTGGACAAATTATCAACAGAAATCAGCGAAATGTATGGACTGTATATTCTAGGATGATGAAGAAAGGATTATAAAAATATTTATAAAGGAAGTATCCCCAATTACTTCAGAGTGTTAACAAGATGAAAAAAAGGGGTTCAGGGAGTTCTGGTAGAATGACGTTCTACCTCGTTGCAGCAATATTAGTAATGGGTCTTGCTCTCATAACTCTCAATTATACTACATCGAGAGGAATTACAGGATTTGCCTCAAGCCAACCAACAAACGTTTCAGTAACAGTTTCAGGAACCAATCCAGTAAATGTGTACAATATATCCAATCTTTCAGTGTCATCATTCAATCCAACAGAGGATTCAGTCACACAAATCATATTCTATGTTTCAGTAAACGATTCAGATGGTGTGAGTGATATTAATACAACGAGTGTGAGTGCAAACTTCACAAAGGTTGGTGAAGGATTGAGATATAACTCAAGTTGCGTCTATCTAGCAAATATTAATGCTTATTCAGCAAATTTCTCATGTACAATTGCAATGTGGTACTTTGATAGTTCTGGAGTATGGAATGTTTCAGTATCCGCAACTGACCTTGGAAATCTAAGCTTCAGGCAGAATCTCACAACCAACTTCACATTCAATCAACTAAAGGCAATGATAAGCACACCAAATTCTCTTTCATTTTCAGTAGTTCCAGGAACAACCAACCAGTCCGCATCGAATGACCCTACTGTAATTAATAATACGGGAAACTTCAATGGAACAGTGACGATTACAGGATTGAATTTATACGGGGCTACCGATGGAACTCAAAAGATTGATGTAGCGAACTTCACAGTGAATAGAACAACTGGCGGAGAATGTGTAAGCACGAGCACCCCATTAGTCAATGGTTCAGCAACTTCAATTGCTCAGAGTACTTCAAATAGAGGAAATCGCTCATTGGGCGGAGGAGTTGGACAGGAGAACTTCTATTACTGCATGAGGGCAATTCCAATAGTCCCATCACAAGCATATACCACGGGAGCAACGAGTAGTTGGACAATATCTTACTAATGAAAAACAAAATTATTTTACCCGGAGTATTGATTGCCCTAATGGCTATTTCATTCGTGTCTGCATTTGGAGTTAGTTCACCCTATTGGGAAGACCATCCAATGGAAGCATATCCGGGACAGGAAACTATGATTAGTCTAAACCTTCAGAATTATGCTGGAGCACAGGAAGACATAGTTGGAAAAGTCACAATAGTGGAAGGTTCAGAAATTGCTAGTGTAAAAGAGGGAAGTTATACCGTTAGTGCCAATTCAGACTTAGATATCCCAGTAACTGTTAGAATACCATCTGATGCACAAGTAGGAACAAGGTATAGAGTCAATATTGATGTAAAGACAGGCAGTGCGTCTGGCAGTGGAGTAGGAATAGGCACGGGAATGTCCACAAAATTCGATGTAGTTGTTGTTGAAAAATCTCCTGAAAAGGCGTCAACAGCCACATCAAAGATAAACCCTTATTACATCTACATCACTCTTCTCTTGATAATACTGGTTGTAGTTGCAATAATTTATGTAAGAAGGAAGAAAGTATCACGTTTCTCAAGATAGCTTTGGTGAAATAATTTTAGCATTATTTCACGTATCTTTTCTGGTTAGCTTACAGGAATTTACCAGAACCCAAGATAAGAATTTAAATATACCCATCCTCTAATTGGAACATGCAAAAAAGGGGAAGTTTGAAGATAGTCTTATTATTCCTAATAGTTCTTTCAGCAGCCGGATTATACCTCATTGGCAACAATACCTCTCTTCTAACAGGAAGGGCGGCAAGCCAAACTACCAACGTCTCAGTCTTTGTTTCATCTGGAGCTGCTCCAAATATCAACATCACGAGTCCAAGAAATGGAACTTACTTTGACAATGAATCAATAAAACTGGAATATCAAAACGATTCAGTTCATGCACTATGGTACAAAATTGATTCAGGAAGCAATATAACCCTCTCTTCAAATAGCATAACTCTCAATATTTCGCCAGGAAGTCATTCTCTATTCCTCTATGCCAACAACACATATAATACTTCAATTAAGAATGTAAATTTCACTTTCATTTCTGAGCGTCATGATATCAATTACACTGAGTTCAGAACAAATGAAAGTGGAAATTCCACGAGGCTCAATGAATATCTCTATGAAGAACTCCAGAACCTCACAAATTTAACATTTGAGAATATTTCGAGTGGAAAGATATTCTTCACAACAACAGTCAATCTTACAAATGACCTCACTCCGCAGGACAATTTCACGGACATTGACTCAAATATTAGAATATCCAACAATTTGATTGAAATAAATTCAACTGCTCTTCCAAATCTAAATAGGACTGCAACTCTAACCCTCTACGGTCTAACTCTTTCAAACCCTATAATATTGAGAGATGGTTCGGACTGCTCTTCAGCAATATGTGTTATTCAAAGTTATTCATCGGGTACCCTCATCTTCAATGTTACAAGTTTCAGCACTTACTCTGCAACAGAATCAGCAACTGAAACTCCTTCAACTTCTACTGGCGGAGGTGGAGGAGTAAGGGTTTTAGACAGTAATCTCAGGGTAAGTCCAGACTCAATTGCAGTAAACTTAAAGCAGGGAGAATATACTGAGAGGGAAATAACCTTGCAGAATATAGGGGGTTATGCAATGAGTTTAAATTTAGAGATAGAGGGCATCAATGAATTGTCGCATGTTGTAGAAAGTAAAATTACAATTAATTCTCTAAGTTCTAAAAAGATAAAGGTTAGACTTCACTCAACTAATGAAACCCCTCCAGGATTCTACATCGGAAAACTAGTAATTTTAGGATTATTAAGAAAGGAAATCCCCATCGCAATTTCCCTAAGTTCAAAGAATGCACTCTTTGACACTGAAGTCATAATTCCAGATAAGTATCTAAGAGTAACTCCCGGAGAAAGAATTGTCTTCATTACTCGTTTGAAAAATCTTGGTGAAAAAAACAGGCAGGACATTTCTCTTAGTTCCTATGTTCTAGATTCAAGTGGTAACAAAATAGTAAAATCTTCCCAAACACTCGCCGTAGAAACAATACTAGACGTTCTTGGTTCTCTAAAAATACCTGAAACAATTGCTCCTGGAACTTACTATGTTTATTCGGAAGTAGATAACGCTGGAGAAATATCAGTAGGAAGTCATGAATTTGAAGTGGTAGATGAAATGCCATTCAGCAACACAACCAACTGGATAATTGCCCTCCTCATTGTTGCAGCATTCTTAATCTTGATAAGCATCACAAAGCATGTTCAGGACATGAGAAATGAAGAATCAAAAGATCGCAAAGTAAATTAGAGCTCCAAGAGCATCCATGATTATGTCCCACACTATTCCAGAAGTTGTGTCAACACCAAAGAATAATCCTCTACTGTAGAATATCCATTCATAGACTTCCCAGAGAGATTCTACAAATATTACCATGAGGAACTGCTTCAATTTTGAATACTTGAAGATATTGTACTTTTGCATGAGATATACCATCAAGAATCCTGTAAAAATATGAACAAAGCTCCATAAATCAATGTAAATCAAACTATTCTTGATAATGCCCGTATTCATAAATTCGGCAAAAGCAAGTCTCCACTCATTAAGATTCTGAAACACCATTGTAGATACTAGGATAGATAGTTTTAAAAACTATCCCCTCCAAATTCCTCCATCATGGAATTCTGTCCAAAATGCGGTGGTTTAATAGTAGATAAAAAAAAGAACTCACAATGTCTTAAGTGTGGTCACACCATCAAGGGAATTGTTAAAATAAAGACTTCTGAAAAAATCAACAAGAAGCCGGAAGTTGGAATAGTAAAGGAAAAAGAAGTTGATGTCTTCCCTACAACTAATGCAGACTGTCCAAAATGCAAGAATAAGGAAGCTTATTTCTGGTCAGCACAGACAAGAGCAGGAGACGAAGCAGAAACTCGTTTCTTCAAATGCACCAAGTGCGGTCATTCAAGAAGAGAATACAGATAATAATTATTTACATTACCTCTACAATTACTTCAATTGTTATTTCTTATTACCGATTTCTTTAAATAATAATAAAAGGGTAGAGAATCTACAAAAGAGATACCATGAGGCAATATCACGAAGTATTAAAAACAATTCTTGGAACTGGTGAAGTTCAGTGGGAACCAAGAACAGAAGAATTCATTATTGGTGTTCCTTCTGAAAGAAAGGTTTACGATCTACGCGAAGGATTTCCTCTAATGACTACCAAGTATGTTCCGTTAGACCTTCCCGGAGAAGAACTCTTTTGGAAATTAAGAGGCGAACACACTGCTAAATCTTTATTTGATAAGGACATTCACATTTGGGATGGAAACGCATTTGATTATTATTTGAAGGTTAATAATTTGAAGAGTAAATTCCCTAAACATTCTCCAGAATGGGCTGAAGAATATGGAAAATTCAAGGAAAGAATGAAGGAAGGTTCTGAAAATGGAGAACTTGGCCCACTATATGGATTCCAATGGAGACATTGGAGAAAACCAGTCTGGGGAGATAAATATGTTGAAGGGCTTCAGACATTTCCTGCGGGTTGGAATGTTGTTGAAGTTGACCAATTAAAGAATGTTCTAAAGAGTATCAAGGAAAGACCAGGCAGTCGCTATCACATTATGAATGCTTGGAACTCTGGAGAAATTTCAGATATGGCTCTAGGCCCCTGCCCTTTTTGGGACCAGTTCACAGTCTATGGGGATAATTTAGATTTAACTGCAGGTCAGAGAAGTTGCGATACGTATTTAGGAGTTCCATTCAATATTGCTCAAGAGGCTCTCCTTCTCAGTATGGTTGCTAAAGAAACAGGACTTAGAGCGAGAAAACTCCACCACCTCACTCTCAACACTCACATCTACTTAGGTGTTCAACCAAGAAGTAGTTTTTGGCTCGACCAAAGTAAGGTTGATGATTTTCAGAGAAGATTTAATTCAGCTACAAATTTCAAAGATTATTCAGACCTTAAAGAATGGTATATTTCTGCTGCTCCAGCTGAATCAGAAGGCAATGAGAAGAAAGACCATGTCCCATTAGTTCTAGAACAACTGTCAAAGGAACCAAAGAGTCTTCCAAGATTAGTTTTGGAAGATATTCCATTCTTAGATGCAATTGAAAGACCGGTTAAGGAAGTTGCAAGAGTAGAGGGTTATGAGCCACACAGATGGAAGTCTAGGGCTTGGATGGCTGCCTGATTTTTATCATCCACAGATTTTTAAACCATCTCTATCTCTAATTTACAATTATGGTTCCGTAGCTCAGCCTGGCCAGAGCACCTGACTCTTAATCAGGGTGTCGGGGGTTCAAATCCCCTCGGGACCATTAGGGATTTGAACTTCAAATCCTTAAATTGTTGTGGTTTATAATTTACAGGTCATGGGAACGTAAGTTCACGATACCCCTCGGGACCATACCATAATTATTAAAAACTCAAATTAATAATAATGACAATGATTGAAGCATTAGAAAACAAATTAGACGCACCTCATTTTTTAACGGAAGTGAATCCAGGAATAAAGAGAAGACTGATGCCTGGATATAGCTCAGCAAGAAGAATAGTTCTCAATACATTCACAGATGATGAACTTGAAAGGGCGGGCATTGATTCTGAAAATATTAATCATTCCCCATGGTTTGATGATTTATCTCTCATATGGGATGTTAGTTTGATGGCAAGTTATTCTTTCCTCGCTTATCAAGCATTTGATAAATTAACCAATTTTTAATATAAATAATTAAAACTATTTTGTAAGTAGTAAAAAGCAAGATTCACCTCTCTTTTGGAGATAGTAAAAACTAAAATAAATTCAGAGTGAATGGTTGTTCAACTGAGGATTAACTAAGAGCCTTTCTTATATTCTCAATGTAGTCTGCAATTTCCTGGCCCTTCTTGGTCAGCTTGATTATCTTAATTCTGCCCTGTTTTTCAAACACAACAAGGCCAAGCTTTTCCAATGTCTGTAAAATCTTTACAGCATGGCTGTAAGTGCAGTCAACTTCCTTAGCTAGAACGCTTCCATATCTCGCCTTAGAAACTTTTTTCAGAGCAATCAGCATCAAGGCTGGCTTCCTTCTGAAAAAGATGTCAAAATTGTCTTTCATTTTTGTTTAGTCTTGGTTTTTGGTTTTTATTTGGAGAACATATGTGAACATATACTTTCCAAACTATACATTAAAACCCTTATTTTTGTTTTTAAACCTTTCTGTAATATATATTAAAAATTCACTACGACTTGGTAGAGTGTGTTTTCCGAGCACAAAAGTGACACTATCCAATTTAGAGCAAAGATAATCTATATAAATAGCAAAACATACTTTTTAACATGATTGACATCAATCTAATAAGAGAAAATCCCGAAGTGGTGAGAAAGAATATTGAAAGAAAGGGACAGAAAGAAAAGCTAAAACTTATTGATGAAATTCAGAGGATTGACAAAGAGTGGAGAGGGATAAAAGTTGAAGCGGACAGTCTCCGCCATGAAAGAAACAAAATTTCTGAAAGCATTAATCAAGCTAAGAAAGAGAAAAAAGACATTTCTCATCTTCTCAAGAGGGCAAAAGAAATACCTTCAAGGCTCATGGAAATAGAAGAAAGGGAAAAGCACTTTGAAAATGAGTTAAAAACCCATCTCTGGCAGATTCCCAACATAATCTCAAAGGAAACTCCTTCAGGAAAGGATGCTAGTCAGAACGTAGAAATAAAGAAGGGTGGTAAAATGCCTAAATTTTCATTCACTCCAAAAAACCATGTCGAACTCATTGAAAATCTCGGAGTTGCAGACTTCAGTGCATCCGCAAGAGTTTCAGGAAATGGATTCTACTACATTAAGAAGGAACTTGCAATTCTGAATCAGGCTCTAATAAGATTCACAATGGACTTCATGGCAAAGAAAGGATATGACTACATTGAAACTCCTCTAATGTTGAACCAAAAATCAATCTTTGCTTCAATGGACAAGAATGCAATTGAGCAGTCCGTCTACAAAATAGAAGGTGAAGACCTTGGTTTGATAGGGACTTCAGAGCAGGCACTACTTGCAATGCATTCAGGTCAAACTATACAAGAATCAGAACTTCCAAAGAAATACTTCTCTTACTCAATGTGCTTCAGAAAGGAAGTTGGAGCTCATGGAATCAATGAAAGAGGTCTCTGGAGAACTCACCAATTCAACAAGGTAGAACAGTTCATTTTCTGCAGACCAGAAGATTCATTAAAATTATATGACGAACTTCTTAAGAATTCAATAGGAATTCTTGAAGAATTGGAATTGCCCTTTAGAGTTCTGGAAATTTGCACAGGGGACTTAGCAGATTGGAAGTACAGAAGTGCAGACCTCGAGGTATGGAGACCTACAATCAAGGAATATGGAGAAGTAATGTCCTTGAGTAACTGCACTGACTACCAGGCAAGAAAACTGGACATTAAGTGTGTAGATTCTAAAGGAAATAGAAGAATCGTCCACACTCTCAATGATACAGCCATGGCAACCTCTAGAATAATGGTTACAATAATTGAAAACAATCAGCAGGAAGATGGAAGTATTAAAATTCCAAGGGCTCTCTGGGGATATACGGGTTTCAAGGAGATAAAGGCTGAAAAGAATTCTGAAAAAACTTCAAAAACTGAAAAAGATAAGAAAGTTTCAAAGTCTCCACGAAAGAAATAATAATCAATATATTTGTATTCCATAAAGCTTAAAATACCTGAATTCTCACTTACTCCAATGTCCCCTAAACAAGAAGGCAGTGTACTGAATGTGCCAAAACACGTAGGAATCATACTTGATGGAAATAGAAGATTTGCCAGAAGGCTCATGAGTGAACCTTGGAAGGGTCATGAATATGGCGCAGGAAAGATAAGGGAACTTCTAAATTACTTTAGAGAATATGGCATACACGAACTAACTCTATATGCTCTCTCTGTGGAGAATATATCCAGCCGTCCAAAGAATGAATTGGAGATGCTCTTCAAAATATTCAGGAATGAGTTCAGAAATATGAACTTAAAAGAACTAAAAGAAAACGGAATAAGAATAAGATTCATAGGAAATCTAAAACTTCTTCCAGAAGATATAATGAATGAATGTGAGAGACTTGAAGAAGAAACCAAGAAAAACAGCCCCTTCCTTGTTAATTTTGCAATAGCGTATGGTGGAAGACAGGAGATAATTGAAGCAGTAAAAAGAATTATAAAGAGTAAGGCAATACCAAGTGAAATCAATGAAGAAACAATGAGCAAGAACCTCTATCTTCAAAGCGAACCAGAATTAATCATAAGAACTGGCGGAGAAAAGAGAACTTCAAACTTCCTCCCATGGCAATCAACTTACAGCGAATGGATCTTCCTTGACAAGATGTGGCCTGAATTCTCAAACAAAGATTTAAAAGAATGCATCACTGAATTCTCAAATAGAAAGAGGAATTACGGAAAGTAAAATGTTACAAAGAACACTAATTATTGTTAAACATGATGGAGTCTTAAGAGGATTAGCTGGAGAAATCTTAAAGAGATTTGAAAATACTGGATTAAAAATCATCGGAATGAAGATGGTATGGCCAAGCGAGAAAGTTTCAAAAGAGCACTACATTGCTACAGAAGAATGGGCAAACGCACTCTTTGCAAAGACAAAGGCAGCATTTGAAAGTCAAGGAAAGGCTCTCCCATTCAAGACAGCAAAGAGTTATGGAGACTACATACAGAAACTAAACACGGACTATTTGAAAGAGGGTCCAGTAGTTGCAATTGTCTTTGAAGGAACCCATGCAGTCGAACTTGGAAGAAAATTAGCAGGCTCGACCGAACCACGCCAAGCTCCTCCTGGAACAATAAGGGGAGACTTCATGCACGATAGTTACGCTGTAGCCAATGCAAAGGAAAGAAGTGTTAGAAATCTTATTCACGCTTCAGGAACTGTTGAAGAAGCAAATAGAGAAATTTCTCTATGGTTTGAAAAGAACGAGCTTCACAAGTATGCCAAAGAACTCGACAAACATCACTACTTATAAACTTCTGTTGTTATAATCAATAATGGTAAGAATACTAGCTTTTGGAGACATTCATTCAGATAAAAGAAAAGCCAAAGAATTAGCAGAGCAGGCAAAGAAAGAGAAAGTAGACTTAGTCATTCTCACAGGCGATTTGACTTATGGAGGAGAAATTGAAGGAATAATAGGACCATTCGCAAAGAAGGGAATTAAAGTTCTCTTAATTCATGGAAATCACGAGCCAAGCGCAACATTGAATGTTCTTGAAGAATTATATGACAATGCAAAGAGTATTCATGGAAAATATCACATTCATGACTATGTTGGCTTCTTCGGAGTAGGGGGAGCAGACTGTTATCCAATTCCAAGCTCTGAAAGTGAAATTGAAAAAATGGTAAACAAAGCCCATGATGAATTAATGAAGAAGGGAAAGAATCTAAGAAAGAAAGTTCTCATTTCACATCAGCATCCAAAGGGAACTAAGTCAGAATTCTCAGGATTTGAAGGAAGCAAGTCCGTAAGAAAGGCAATTGAAAAATTCAAGCCAGATTGGGCATTATTCAGTCATATTCATGAAGCTTCAGGAATGGAAGATAAGGTTGGAAAATCAAAACTTCTCAATGTTGCAAGAAAGGGTTTTATTATTGATATTTAATTATGGAGTCCATCTATACCTAAACAAAGCATAATCTTCTACTGGAGACCTCTTAGTTATCAAATAAATATCTCTTCTATCATTCTTGTCTAAATAAATAACAGGTACAACGACAGTTGATTCTTCTGTGAATCTCCATGGACTATTAGTAGTAACTCTCTCAACTTTCAAATCTCTAATTTTAAAATCATTTCTCTTTGCATAATCCAGCACATCCTCAAGAGAACTATCTGCGTAAATCACATCAAGAAGCGTTGCTTCACCATCTCTTACTTCTAAGCTCATAATTAAGATAATTCTCCCATTTATTTAAATCCACTTTTCATAATTTTCATTCTTCCTTATCAACTCAACAATTTCATAATTCACAGAAGGCGCCTTCATCTCATTTTTTAATTGAACATCATTGTGATATACTGAACCATCAGGATAGACTACATGTCCAAGCATGAAGACTCCTCTATCTGATAACTGCTGGAGGAATATTTTTCCAGGAGAAACTTTCAATCCATTTTTTTCAACGATATCAATTGCTCCTGCAAAATCCTTCAATCCCACACTATGATGGGAAGTAATCTTCATATCATCTCCCCATCTAGAATATTTCATCCCCTTTTCTTCTGCGACTTCATCAAGCCTGGAATCAATTTCATAGAATACTCTCTGAAAAATCCTATCAGTGAGTCTTGTTCCGAGAGGCAGACCCGTCTTCTTCAAATCTCTATAATAAGTTACAGAAAGGTTAGCAAAATTCGAAGCTACTCTCTGCCTATCACTCTCACTCAAATCAAATCCATCCAAAGCGCGATAATAAACTTCTGCTACCATTTCAGAACTAATACTTGGACCAGCATTAGCTACATCAAATGTAAATGCAGTTCTCAGAGGTACATGATGCCTCACACTTTTTTCTGGAGTAAAACCTCCACTCCCATGACAGCTTGAATGAATTGGAACTCTTTCGACTAGAGACTCCAATTTTGTAAGAAGAGGAACAAGAGCATTGCAGGGATTAGAGATTAATCTTTCCTTTCCGCTATCCATTCTTTCAGACCTCATACCATATAGATTTCTTCCAGTCTTCAGATGATTATTTACATCATCGAGTAAGTCCCTTGATTTATCAAAAAGAGAACCCTGTCCATCAACTCTATCAAGAACTGAAGAAGCAGCAGAGATTGTAGATGTATTAAAAAAATCTTCAATCACACTCGCCATTATCATTCACCATTTTGGGAATATTTAAACTTAGTTGTAGTAGATTAATTAGAATTGAAAATTACAAAAATTAGTTGTGAGGGACATTATTATTCTTTCTTTTTCCAAACATCCTTTCATAATTGGGCAGGAGCGGTATTAAGAAACAAGAAATTGCTGTAACAACTCCAACAAAGTAATATTGGAATCCGTATGCCATTCCTATAGCCGCTCCAAGCCATACAGTCGCGGCAGTAGTCAAATTCCTTACAGATGGGCCCTTGTGGAAGATTATTCCAGCTCCAAGAAATCCAATTCCCGTAACTATTGAGGCGGCAATCCTAGTCTTTGATTCAGCATCAACATTCATTGAAAAGAACGTGAATAACATAGCTCCAGAAATGACGAGAGCCATTGTCCTTATTCCTGCATCCTTTCCTCTTGACTCTCTTTCAGCTCCAATAAGAATTCCTGATAAAATGCTCAGAGCAAATCCAATCAGAAAACTCACCTCTTGTGGACCTATTAAAAACATGAATAATAAAGAAAAAATAAGAATAAAAACCTTTCTGTACCTTCAGTTCAGCTTATCTGAACACTCTCTTTACTTCCTTACTAAAGAGCAGATACCATGCAATTAATCCATCAATTATTATATTGAAGATTGCAAACGAGAACAGAGCAGATACCAAACCCAATACTGCCAAAATTATTGCAGTCATTCTTGCCCAGCTCTTTCCATGCCATAGTCCTCTCCCAACAAAGAATGCCAAAACTCCAAAAGCCAGAGATATTATCGCTCCAACAATGAAGAGTCCAGAACCCATCATGCTATAGAAAGGACCAAATGAAAACATTGAACTCGATGCTCCCGCCCCTATAATCATTAATATCCCTGATAGGACCATGAGAACTGCTCCGATATAGTAAAGAACAGCAATTATCTTGACTCCAACAGGCATACCACTTCTTCTTGATTCAGCCATTTAACACCTCCTTTCAGACATAATTATTTAGAAAATCATCGTTACTATATAAATCTTTAAATAATGTTTTCCATCATTCATACAATGAGCGATAGAGAAAGACGACCAGCCAAAACTTTGAATGGTAGATTATTTGATGAAGGTTTTGTTGCTGTTAATCTAATTGAAGATTCTAAATTAGCCAAGAGACTACATAGTGAAATCATTGACTATGCTATAGGTAAATATACTGAATTAAAAATTGTTCCAGGAGATGTAGCCTTGGAAGGTATTTCTAGAAAATTGAGGGAGCCTGCGCACATAGTTTATGCAAAGATTAACAAGAAACATGAAAGTTACAGACCAGATTCAATATATGTAATTAGCGCATCATTTGAAGAGGGTCCAATTCCACTTCATTGTATTAGGTGATTTGTAATCCAAATATCTAAAAACTTCTGTTTCCCTAATCATTCATGCCGCCTCGCAAAAACCCTAATAGTAATGGATATGTCCCTCTTGACGAAAGCTCAATAAAACATTCTCTATCAGTTCCGGAAATGGAGAAGCCACAGGTAGAAACGATTGAAAAACAGGGAAAGATAATCCCAAAGAGAGGAAGAGCAAGAAAGATTACTCCAAAAAAGAAAACAGAAGAAAAATTTAAAGAATCTCCAGTAAAACGCATTGGAAAGGGAGAATATACTCTAGTCATAACCGAAAAGCCACAGGCTGCAATGAAGATAGCAGAAGGTCTTGGAAAGGCAAGAAAAGTCCCCATGCCTGGAGGGGTCAACTACTATGAGATTGACAGAAATGGTGAGAAGATTGTTGTGGCATGCGCGGTAGGTCATCTCTATGGTCTCAATCAAGCTCCAGGAGAAAGAGGATGGCCAGTATTCAATCTTGAGTGGGTTCCAACATTCACAAGAAAGGGTGCAGAGTTCACAAAGAAATATTATCTTGTTCTAAGAAAACTAGCCGCAAGAGCAAAGAGTTTCATTGTTGCAACAGACTATGATGTAGAAGGAGAAGTAATTGGATGGAATATAGTTCGGTTCATTTGTGGGGAGAAAGATGCAAAGAGAATGAAATTTTCCTCCCTTACAAAGCAGGAAATTGAAAACGCTTTCAATAATGCTTCTCCGCATATTGACTGGGGACAGGCAATCGCAGGTGAAACTCGCCACTATCTTGATTGGTACTATGGAATTAATATGAGTAGAGCACTAATGGAAGCCATCAAGAAAGCAGGAAATTTCAAAATAATGTCAATAGGAAGAGTCCAAGGTCCGGCTCTAAACCTCATAGTAAAGAAAGAACTCCAGATAAGAGCTTTCAAATCCGAGCCATTCTGGCAGATATTTATAATAATTGATTGGAATGGAGAGAAAATAGAATTAAAACATCCAAAGGACATAACCAATAAATCCGAGCTAAAGAAATTTGAACTTCTAAGAAATAAGAAAGGGAAGGCAGAAACAGTTTCTTCAGATCAGAAAATACCTCCCTTCAGCCCATTCGATCTTACAACTCTCCAGACCGAGGCCTACAAATTCTTCAACATGACTCCATCCCAATCACTCCAAGTGCTTCAGAAGCTCTATCTTGCAGGTCTCGTGAGTTATCCTAGAACTTCATCCCAGAAAATTCCTGCAGGGATTGATGTAAAAGGAATTGTAAAAAAGTTATCTGGAGTTTTCAAAAAAGAAACTTCATTAATATCAAGAAAGTGGCCAGTTGAAGGAGCAAAGTCCGACCCAGCACATCCTGCAATCCACCCTACTGGAGAAACGAGCGGAATTGGAAGTCTTCAGAAAGATGAATTAAGATTATATGAACTAGTGGCAAAGAGATTCATTTCAGCAATGTGTGATGATGCCCTCGTTCTAAACAGAAAAATAGATGTAACCGTAAATGATATCAAATTTCAGGCTAAGGGATTGTATGTAAAGAAGAAAGGATGGACTGAAGTCTATCCAATCAAGCTCAATGAGAAAGACATTCCAGAAGTAAATGGGGACGTTGAAATTGATGAAGTGAGAATTGAGGAAAAGCAAACCCAACCCCCAAAGAGATATTCTGCAGCTTCAATAGTTGCGGAGCTTGCAAAGAGGAATCTTGGAACTAAGGCAACAAGGGCAGCAATAGTTGAAACACTCTATGATAGAGGATACATCAAGGAAAGAAGCATTGAAGCAACACCCATTGGAGTCTCACTCATTAACACTCTAGAAAAATACTGCCCAATAATTGTCGATGAAAAACTTACGAGAGAATTCGAAAAGGACATGGAAGCAATCCATTCTGCAAAAAACGAATTAGAAAAGAAGGAAGAAAGGATAATTGAAAAGGCAAAAGGAATAATAATTCAGGTTGAAAAGGAATTCAGAAAATCAGAAATGGAAATAGGGAAGGAGCTCCTCAGTGCTCTAACTGATTTGAGAAAGCAGGAAAAAATAGAAAATACTCTCAACAAATGCCCTGTCTGCAAGGAAGGAAATCTTCAAATTCTCTTTAGCAAGAGATTCAACAAGAGTTTTGTAGCATGCAATAAATATCCTGATTGCAAGACAACATTCGGTCTTCCATTCGGATTCGTTAAAAAGATTGATGGAAAATTATGTGAGAAATGCAGTTGGCAAAAACTCATTCTTATAAAGAAGGGAAGAAGACCATGGGAATTCTGCTTCAATCCTTCATGCCCATCAAGAAAAGAGCAAGAAGAAAAGCAGAAGGAATATGAATCGGGAAAGGAAGATACAGTTGAAGAGAATGAAGAAAAATAAAATTCCTATTCCATACTCAAGAAAGAAGTAATTCCAGTATTGAATCTCTGAGAAATTAATTTTCCAAGATAGTATGCAGAACCAAATAATATGACTCCTGGAAGAAGTGCAATTCCAAGACTAGGAACTAGTATTCCTGTGCCAATAGTTCCAAGTGTTCCTGCACCTATTGACTCAAGAACTTGAACAGCAAGGGGTATTGATTTTTCAACTCCCCTCTGAAGCGAATCAATCTGCATAATTACCTGCCCTTCCTTCAATACTCTTATTTTTTTGTCTTCTTCAGATACAAGAACCACAAGATTATCCTTATTCTTTGATGCAGTAGTTGCAGCGCTGTGTCTAGTTCCAAAATTTCTCATTATAGAGTTTGTCTTAATCATGGCACCGTAAGCCTTCATAGTCCCATCAAAATCAAGAATGACTGCACCATCAATTAATGCAAGAGATTCAAGAAGTTTTGGATTGTTCATTGCCTTGAATGGAGGAACAGTTTGGTCAACAAGAACGTCGTAATCCACTTCACCGACAACAAACAGCGCTCCCTCTCCTCTCTTTGCAATTCTCAAGGCGACTTTTATTAAAGTTTCCTCGACCTCTTTTAATGAAATTTCAATCATAATAGATAACTCTTAGTTTTGGTAAAGCAAAAATTTTAATTTAATTATCATAACAAGAAAAAGTTATTTTTAGCTATTTAAATTTTTACCCAAAACCTCTTTGTAAAAATAAAAGTCATCACTTTTATTTAAATGTTTCTGATTTTTTATAAAAATTAAGAAATTTTATCAAAATTAGTTAAATCCATCCTCTCTTCTTGATTCCTTCATCAAGAATGTAGAAATCGAGGTATTTTTCCTTGAGACTCCTGTGTTTTACAAGAAATGCCCTTCTCTTTCCAGAATTATTTTCAAGTCTTATGAGACACTTGCTCCAGTACTTCAGTAAGTCTCCTCCAACCATCCTCACCTCGGGCAGGACTCCCCGAGCCCTATCTTCAGGGCTTATGAAAGTATTGTAAACCTGGTTCGTAACAATGACTGGAATATTTCTATTTCTTGCAATTTCAGCCAGAACTCTCAATTGCCTTGCAAGTTCTCTGTTGACTTCCCTTATTCTCTCCGCATTTTCCCTATCATCCGCACTAGTTTCCTTAATTTCTCCAAGTTCTAGCCTGTAGAGCATGGTCATTCCATCAACAACAATGAGCCCAACATTGCTTTCATCTTTAATTTCCTTCAAAATTGTTCCAAATGCTTTCTTTTGTTCTTCAAAGTTAACAGGTTTTAGAAGAATGATACTTTGGAGTGCTTTAGAACTTTCTTCACTTCCCCCTGCAATCTGCTTGACTCTTTCAGAAGAAAAACCTCCTTCAGTATCAATAAATATTACCTTCTTTCCCTTCAAAGCAAGACTAATTGCCGCAAGAAGACAGAAATTAGTCTTTCCGCTCCCACTCGGACCATAAATAGTAGTAATTATATCCTTTTCATAACCCCCATAGAGCCACTTATTCAAATCATAACTTCCGGCAGAAATTTTGTAATCAGATGGCATTAAATCAGCCAGTCAGTGAGGTTAATAAGAATTTATATGATTAATTTAGATTAATTGTACTTTAGAGGTCTTCCATACTTGTCCCTCTTTGGATTTCCATCAAGGTCTGCATAGACCTTTCTTTCAGGATCATAAATTAAATTGCGGGCATTTGCCGCCTTTATGTTAATGAGGCGATTTGGACCTCTACGCCCATCAAAAGGAGGCAAGTCTGTTTCAGCCCTTAATTCAAGTGGTTCATCCATGTTTATTTGTAGTCGATTTAATTTAATAAGTTTATGTAGTTCAGATAGAGATTAATTATACTTGATTAGATTTATTTAAGAGATTTTTTAAAATCACTCTCAAATTTGTCCAATTCCTTCTCAACAGATAGGGCCGCATCCTTCATAGCCTTCTTGACAGTCTTTCCAGAAGTCCTTACAGCAAGTATTACTGGAGTGCCTGGCTGATTTCTCTTCCATGCAACGAACTTTACAGAATCATCTTTTGAAAGCTCAATTCTGATAATCTCAGCAATAGTCTGATTATCCATTTCTATCTCTGCTTCATTCTTTTCATCCAGAATATACTTAATGTTCATAGAAGATAGATAAAAAATGAGTTTTTAAAGCTTTTGAATTGCTTGGCTTATGCTTGAGAGGTCATGTTAGGCACGGTCAGAATGGGGAACCATCAAAGAAGATTCAAGATAATCTTCAGGAGAAGTGTAAATTGCAGTAATTTTCTGATACCATGGAGAATTCCTAAAATCGCCCATTTGTCTCTCACTTCCGCTGAAGGAGATTACTTCCCTATCTCCTAACTTCATGAAAGTTGCAGCATCTTGTGGATTATTGAATGCAAGTGCAGTTTCCATTCCACTCTTTCCCCTTCTGGCCACATGGAGCGACGCCAAATTTCTTCCCTGATAATCTATTTGATCTCCCATATTATTAATTGTTATTTATTTTATAATCGGCAATTCTAATATCGCGGCATCTGTGGCATATTGTGCTGCAGAGGTATATATTCTTGCATTTTTTAATATGTCACGTCTAAATTCTCCATAAGTAATTGTGTGAGAATCCAAACTCATCATACTCATGGGGCCAGCTTCAGGCATTCTAATCAATGCTTCCAAAGCTCCAACACCCTCAGTTACCAATGTTGCGTCTTCTACTCCTCTGTTAGAATCACTCTTATGAATATAGAGTTCGGCTCGGAAGTTGCGGTATCTTACTTGCTTTACCATTCTTATTCCTCATCCAAATCAACAAATTCAATTTCACCCTTGAATTCCTTATTTGCCTCTTCTTCAGACTTCCTTTCATCGGCAACCCTGTCCTTTTCCTTCTTTATATCCTGAAGCTGTGAAAGAGTGACATTGCTAACATTATCTCGGGATATTGCAAGTCTCGATGCATTCTGAACCCGAGGTATATTTTGAGCGTTCTTCATTGCATCTGCTGCTAACGATAGCGTTCTTCCTGTCGATGCACCAGTTACCTTGGATGGATTTGGAACCATGTATCTATTTGATGAGGAGGATGGAGTAGATAGAGAAGTCTGATGTGATTGAGTCGCAGAATATTGTGCTTGTGTAGGTCGTGTATTTCCAATAGCACTCTGAGTCTTTGCCGCATCTGAGGCAATTGAGGATACAGGTCTGTGAGTTATTCTAGAGCTCGATGCTCCCGCATTTAGAGGAAGACCATGAATACTCTGGCCACTGGAATGACCTTGAGGTGCTGAAGGCGTAGAAGACATTGTAGACATTGTATGCTTAGTTGTTGGGAGAGGTCTCGTGACCAATGGACTCTTGAAGTTTCTCTCTTCTCTGGTTGGCATGGACTTTGGAATTTCAGAAGGTATTTTCTGAATAAGAATTTCTGCAGAGAGTTCTCTTGAAGGCTTCTTTTCATTTGCATAGTACTTTGGCTTTGTGTAATCATAATCCGAAGTATTTCTGTAGACTGCTCCCTTGTTGAATCCTGGAGACCTCAATTCATCCCTGATTAGTTTTACATGGAAGTACTGCTCTAATTTTTCCATTATTCTTCTCCCATCATCTGGAAGTTTTCCTTCCTCAATCATTTTAAGAACATTTTCAGGAACTGCAATTGCATCAGAGAGCTGCTTGAGAGTCATTCTCCTGCTCCTTCTCTCTTTCTGGACAATCCAATGAGCATGCTCTACAAGATTAGCGGGCTTATTCAAGGATGCCATCATTTCCTTCCTCTTCTTGATGCTGTACTGAGAGTAATCACTTCCGGTAGAGGAAGATAGGGAGATTGAGCTCCTTGAAGTCAATGAACTTGGAGATTCCTCATCTAGCCCAGAAAGCCTCTTTAGCCTGTTATAAACACTCATGGACCTGTTTGGGTCTGAAAGTTGTCTACTCGTAGGCTTTCTTATAAGAATTATATCTTCAAATCTAGCACATGATTCACAAACCTTGACTGGCCTTGCTTCCTTTACTGCATCAAGAATCTTAACTTCCTGTGATGTTCTCTTGCAACTAAAACAGATTGTGGGTCTTTCCATATTAATAATAATGCAATTCAACACCTATTTTCATTGTGAATATTAATCCTTCCATGTCGAGAATAGAAAAAGGAACTATTTAAAAATTCTTATACTTGATTTGGTATCATTGGAGAATGTTAAGTATCTGTTCAGAGCTTTGCAAATCAGTTATTTTTGTATCCTGGTCAATTAAAATAGCCGGTAACTTGTCAATCTTGTAAATTCTCTTTATTAATTCAATACTGGACAAATTCAAATCTCCAGCTATTGGAACGAGAGCCACATCAGAACCTTTCTTTGCTTTTACTTCTGCAAGAAGATTTGAGAAAACAGATTGCTTTGCCTTCTGCTCAATTGAGGGGTCGTTATACTGATAGATGTATAGGATTGTATGATAAGTCGAATTGCATCTCTCCCGTATCTTGATGCTATTCAACCAGAATGAAACTCTTAGAATGTCATACTTCTTATGTTGAAAGGTCAGACTCTCACTAAGCCTCTGGGCATTCTCATATCTTTCAAGAGTCCTTGCTTCACTGTAAATACTATCTCCGAATCTCAAATTCTCCTCAGCAGCCGCATCGCAGTCAATTCCAGATAGGTCATACAGTTGTGATTGAAGTTTTATATCCAGAAGATTTATCTCAGAGTTTGTGTAAATGTCAGTAATTTTATCCGCCCTAGAAGATTCAATATAGAATCCCAGAGCCACCCCTATTGAAAATACAAATACTGAAAGTATTAATGCTTCCCAAAAAACTCTCTTTTGATTTTCGGCCATATTATTCACTCACCACCACTTCACATCCCCTCTTAATAATCGGAATATGGAGTTTATAAGGATAACTGGATAGATTGTCAGATAAATCAAGAGATACGCTGCGAGCAATGGCGGAGAGTAAATCTTGACTCCCTTTGGCTTAATTGTTCTAAGACCAATTATAGTGAATATTGTTCCAGCAACAAAGAGAGCCAATCCTAAAAAATTGAGAACGGTCGCCGTAAAGTAAAAACTATCCGCCTTGAGA
>Ga0137430_1000123_pt1 | contig 21423 bp, 26 predicted proteins | sample EasRivERMZT754_2_FD_104651 | JGI IMG/M metagenome (GOLD analysis project Ga0137430, IMG submission 104651) | Soil microbial communities from meander-bound floodplain in the East River, Colorado, USA - East River MetaG ERMZT754_2 | ecosystem: Environmental > Terrestrial > Soil > Floodplain ...
CGGCACGTTTGACGACTACCAGACGCCCATCTACTTGCGCGCTCTCGTGGACTTGGACGCTGGGCTCGTGGCGCGTGCGTGCGAAGCGTTCGGCTTAGAACCGCGCGAAGCCTACGCGCCTGTCGTGCCAGCCGTGGGCGCGATTCGCCAGCGCGTCGCGCAGCTCGCGCGTGAAGACACCGCACGAGCGGCCGGGGCGAAGCTCCTGCCGATGCCGGCGCGTGAGAACCCAGACGAACCGACGTTCTTCTGCCGCGACTGCTGGGATGAGCCGTTTGGATGGCGGCCGTTGCGGTGTCGTGGCGTTGGGCCGGCGTCGGGCGAACTCAAGAGCAGCGAACCGATCCGCCCGTGTGGACGCATGAAAGCGCACGGCGCCCACACCTACGTCGAACAGTGCGCGTGTTACGGCGTCAACCCCGTGAGCGCGGCGCATCGTCGGCGCATGGACGAAGCCAGAGTGAAGCGCGAGGTGCGACGGTGACGCGGGTGGGCGTGTGGCCCTATGTGGAGCGCGAGACGCAGTACAGCCAGTTTCCCGGCGCGTGTATGCACGCGGTTCCCATTCACATCAGGTGCTATGCCTGCGAAAAGGAAATCGCTGAGGCCATTGCCACGCTGGACGCGGTGACGACGGAGGACGCGGCATGAGGCGGGCGGCGAAGGTGGACGCGAATCACCGCGAAGTCATTGCGACATTGCGGCGTCTCGGCTGGCGAGTGGCTGATACTCATGCCCTGCCAGGATTCGTGGATTTGATCGCCTTTCACCCGGCGCACGGCGTTCGCATGGTGGAGGTGAAGGCGCCGAAGGGTGAATACACGCGGGCGCAGATGCGGCTCATGGGCGACGGTTGGCCGGTGGCGACCGTACGAAGTATCGAGGACGCGATCAATCTCCGGTGAGGGGGCGCACGATGGCGACACTGGGCGAGTTATCGCAACAGCTACGTGATCTCGTGCCGGTGTTTGAAGAACTCCACCGGACCCCACAAGGCGATGCGCTCGTAGACGCTGCCGACCGTCTCGCCGCGCTGGAGGCGCTGATGCCACGGCTGGAACGTGCGGCCACTACTGGCGACGATTCTGATAGCCGGTCCATTGCCGTGTGTGCGTCCTTGATCCGCCGAGATGGCGTGACTCGCCGTTGATCTTGACGGTCTGGCGATTCTTGAGTGTCTTGCCCTTCAGTGCTTCTACGAAGCGAAGAACACCGAGTTCGTCATTGCTCCAAGGACGCGAGCCGCCTTGCGTTCGGTACGTGAAGAACGTGACGGCGCGGAGCGACATGTCCGCGATGTGTTATGACTGAAGAACGCTGAGCAGATCCGACGTGTGGGTCAGGGTTCGGACTGTGTCGTAGCCCTTGAATTTTGCGGGCCACTCAAGTGTTGGGTCGTCCATCACGCTCTTAGCAATAAACAACCATCGTCCAAGTCGGACGCATTCCGCCGCCTGATGAAGCGTTCCAGACGTCTCGCCAGCCTCAATGATCGCGGTCGCATCGCTCAGCGTAGCCATTAGCCGATTCCTTTCTGGAAAATGACTTGGAAACGTTCGTTTTCCAGGAGCGAACTGCGAGATCAGCAAGTGCCGTTCGGAAATCGTCTCCTGCAGCGCTGCGTTCTCGATGGGATAGGCCTGATCGATCGGAGTGCCGATCACAGCAACGACCGAACCGCCAGCCTCCATGGCTTCAGTCAGTGCCTCAGTGTCGATGCCACGGGCGAGACCAGACATAACGACGACGCCAGTGCTGGCCAGTTCCTTCGCCAGCCTTCGCGCTCGCGCGGCTCCTTCGGGGGACACCTTGCGAGTGCCGACGATTGCGACGCATTTTCGGGAAAGCAGAGACGTATCACCAGCGCACCAGATCGGCCTGTCCGACTGAGCAAACGTGCTATCGAGTTCCTGTTCGGTGGACTTGTCGGATCGCATGGTTCTGCGACCCAGAACCAGTGCCCCGAGTGTTGTCTCTATAACTGCTGCTGGCGGCGTATAGCGCTTGCGTCGAACGGACGGGCCTGAAGCGCGGGCACTCATTGGCTGCGGCCACATCTTAATTTGCGCCGGAATGTACCAAAGGTGCGGTCTCGTACGCAAGATATTGTGTGTCGTGCCGCACCGGTCACCGATCAGTAGTGTACCTTGGCGTCGTGCCATGGCAGGTCACGGCCCCGTCATCTGCGGTGCGCGTTCGGCTTGAGTGTCCTTGTCGGTGCCTCGTACCGTCGCTCTCGCGCCGCACCACACCCGAGTCGTCACGTCGTCCCTCGGCCTGCTGGCTGCGCGACCTCCTCGCCTTGAAAGGCACGCCGTAAATCCCATGATTTGACAATCATATGATTGTATGATACGATCTATCTTGGAGGTCAGACATGCGCGTGTGGGTCTACCCTGAGAAGGTCTATGAGGAGTTCGGCGCTGAGCGTTGGGTGGCTGAGGTTGAAGTCGTGCCATCGCGTTGGGCGGTTATGAGCGAAGAAGAACGCGAGGATGTTGACCCTGGGTGCTTCCCGGTGGAGCGGTTCGCGTTTCGAGGCTCGAAGGCGCACCAGCAAGCCACGGCCAAAGCGAAGCGGATTCTTTACAGGTCGGCGTTTGGTCAGGCGCGCGTGCAGAAGCAGGTTGTCGGGTGGTATGTCGAAGAGGATCGTATTGCCAAATGGGACGACGTTGGAGAAACCGAGTATGTCGATTAAGCGTGGCTACTCGCGTGAGTTCAAGCCTCACGGTGAGAGCGGCAAGCGATACCTGCTCGATGAGATTCCAGCTGGCTTGTGGGCCGACGTTCGATCAACGTGCAAGCGTGAAGGCATCAGCGTTCGGGCATTGATTCTGCGATTACTGACCGAGTGGGTCGCCTTGAAAGGCACGCCATGACCGAGACAAAATGCGCGAGATGTGACGGTCGGGGTTATCGAGAAGTTGGCCCTGTCGGCGCAACCTACTCAGGTCCGTGTGAAGCGTGCGGAGGATCAGGCAAATCAGGCGAGACGCTGGCCGCACGGTTGCGCCGATTAGCCGATGAACTGCGCGAGCCGTATTATTCGCCGTCGATGCGCGAAGCTGCCGACGCCATTGAGCAGGCTGAGGCCACACTTGACGACCGAGACGGACGTATTAGTGTGCTGATTCAGCGAGCGCGAGAGGCTGAGGCCACCGTGGCACGGCTGACCGCTGAGTTAGACGAGGCGCGGTCGTGTGCCGCTGGTGCGTATCGTGAGACCGGCTCCCTGTCGAGTGGCGACGACCACGACGATGCAGGTCACGCTGAAGATGCGGTGATTATGTTGCGACAACGCGCCACTGCCGCCGAGACGGAACGTGACGCGCTTCAGGCTATCGCGTGGCAGATGGCGCGTGAGTTCTCTGAACCGCGGCGGGTGGCGTGGGGTGCGAGGATTTCAGAGGCGATTTCCGGGCGCGTCCCACGCGAAGCCGCCGACTCCATCGAGCAGGCCGAGGCGATTGACTGTCCGCTGTGCGGCGTGTCAGTGAAGCAGGTTGCGTCGGCCACGTTAGGGCTCGCCCTGTTTCAGCATGTAAATTGGGCGTGTGAGAAGAAGCAAGAGGCCGACGCCACCGTGGCACGGCTGACTGAGGAACGCGATGCGGCAACTGACCGCCTAGGCGCGATTGACGCGCTGGCGCGAATTGAACGCATGGACGAAGCAACGAGCACCTCAAACCTGACCGATGTCCAGCGGCTTTTGAGGTTAACCGAAGCCATCGCATCGCTTCGGTTGGATTTGCTGACGGTCAAGGCGCAGCCTGGAATAGTGCAGGCCGCGTGTGAAGCGGCTGTCAAGAATCTGCAACGTGCCGAGCAGGCCGAGGCCCGCGCCACCGCCGCCGAGACGGAGCGGGACATCGCAATTCAGCAACACCGCGAGGCGCAACGGTCGTTTCAGGAATACATGCGGCTGAATAAATCGCGGCGAAGGTGCCGCAAGCGACCACGCCCACACCCAATCACAACGGAGGCGTGAGCGATGGGGGATTAGCGGTAAACCACAATCCGTTGTATGGAGTCAAGGCCATACCACTTCCCGTGCTAAACTAAGGGCGTGCCGTCTGCTCCCCGGCGGGCGAACCCTGTCACATTTGTCGCGGTCCTCTCAGACGGCCGCACCTGCCTGGCTTTCGACAATCAAGGCGAAGCGCGGCTAAGCCTAAGCCTCTCGCAACCAGAAGCCGCTAAACTCGCCGCCCGACTGCCCGAACTCATGGACACCGCGCTCGGCGTGGCGCTCCAGCCGGTCGCTGGTTAATTGCAGGCGCAATAGTGGCAGGCGCCGACAACCTCACACGCAAGGGCATGGGCCGACCGAAGGGCGCGGTCAACAAGGCGTCACTAGAGATCAAGCAACTCGCGCGCACGCTCATCGAAGATCCCGTCGGCTGGAACCGCATGGTGACGGACTATCGGCGCGGCAAACTCAACGCCGCTGTCGTGACGCGGTTGATGGAATACGGGTACGGCAAGCCGAAAGATACCGTCGCGCTAGAAAATCCCGACGGCTCGGCGTTGAGCCTGATCCAGCGCGTGGTGGTGGATGTCCACGGCGGCGACTCTCAGGATTGACACCCCGCGTGTTTTTCTGCCGCTCCTTGAGCCCCATCGCTACAAAGGCGCTCGCGGCGGGCGTGGTTCGGGTAAGTCGTGGTTTTTTGCGGAACTCCTCGTCGAGCGTTTTCTGCTGGAGCCGAACACGCGCTGGGTCTGCGTCCGCGAGATTCAAAAGACGCTGGATCAGTCGGTCAAGCGGCTCCTCGAAGACACGATTCAACGCATGGACGTGGGGCGGTACTTCAACGTGCTGAACACCCATATCGAAGTCGGCGCGTCTGGGCATATCGCCTTCATCGGCATGCAGAACCACAACGCCGAGTCGATCAAGTCGCTGGAGGGCTATCACGGCGCGTGGGTGGAAGAAGCGCAGACGTTCAGCCAGCGCAGCCTCGACCTGTTGCGGCCCACGATTCGCGCGCCGCACTCGGAGATTTGGTTCTCGTGGAACCCGCGCTATCCGACTGATCCTGTCGATGACTTCTTCTGCGGCAAGGCGAGCCGGAAGCCCGGCGTGACGTGGGCGCCTCCGCCTGACTCCGCGCTCGTGACGGCGAACTTTACCGAGTTACCGTGGTTCCCGAACGTCCTCCGCAAGGAGATGGAGTGGGACCGAGCGCGAGACCCTGAGAAGTACGCGCACGTCTGGAAAGGCGACTACCAGCGCAACGCGGAAGCGCGCGTGTTCCGCAACTGGAAAGAAGAAGCCTTCGAGACGCCATCGGACGCCGTGTTCCACTTGGGCGCCGACTGGGGCTTCTCGATTGACCCGACCGTACTGGTGCGGTGCTTCATCAAAGACCGCACGCTCTACATCGACCGCGAAGCGTGGCAGATTGGCTGCGAGATCGACAAGACGCCCGCGCTGTTCGACGCGCTGGACCCGTCACGGCCGACGATGGCCCGCCACTGGACAATCACGGGCGACTCGGAAAGCCCGGCGACGATCTCGTATCTCCAGCGTCACGGGTACCCGCGTTTGATGGCGGCGAAGAAGGGTCCAGGCTCCGTCGTCGAGGGCGTCAACTTCCTGCAGACGTTCGACATCGTCGTCCACCCGCGCTGCTCACATGTCATTGACGAGCTGACGCACTACGCCTACAAGACCGACCCGCTCACGGACACGATCATCCCTGAGCTGGAAGACACAAAGAACCACACGATAGACGCCTTGCGGTACGCGGTCGAGAGCGTGCGGCGCAAGCGCGGATTTGGCGAGATGGACTTGCCTGGATGGTAACGCATGGCTGAATCAGACGGCTCGATGGTCATACATCACCCGCTGTACGACCACTGGCTGCAGACGTGGACGGCGGCGCTCGATGTCTACGAGGGGTCAGGCGGATTCCTGTCGCCGGAGCGGCCGTACATCATGCCGCACCCGCGCGAATGGCTCGACCACTCGATCAAGTCGGCCGACCCGTCAACAGGCGCGGTCGGTGTGCGGCCGAACCCCAACCCAAGCAACCCCAGCCCGAAGCTCATCGCGCGCCGCAAGATCGCGCGGTACGAGAATCTGGCGTCGACGATCATGGACACCGTGATTGGCGCCCTGTTCGAGAAGGCGCCCGCGCGCACGTTCAAGACGTCGGAGGGCAACCCGACGGTGATGGACTGGTACGAGGACGTCGACGGTAAGGGCACGACGATTGACGCCTTTATGCGCGACTCGTGGCTCGTGGCGGGCGTGTTCTCCCATGCGGTCCTGTTCCTCGACAAGGCGCCCACCGCGGCCGGCACGAAGGCCGACCAAGCGTTGCCGCGGCTATATCGGTACACCCCGCTCGACGTGATCGATTGGCTCGAGGACGAAGACCAGAAGGTGATCGCGGTCAAGCTGCTCGAACCCGCCCCGCGCGAGTCGTTCGCCCAGCGTATGACACCCGACGATCTCCGCGTGCGCGTCGTCGACGAGGAGCAGTGGACGCTTTACGACAAGGACGGCAAGCAGCTCGACCAGGCCGCGCACGGGATGGGGCGCTTGCCGATTGTGTTCCTGTACGCCAAGCGCCGCGTCCTGACGCCCGTGATCGGGAAGTCGGTCATGGGCGACCCGACGCTGTACATCGACCTCTACAACCTCATCAGCGAAGTGCGCGAACTGCTGCGCAACCAGACATTCGGCATCCTGAACGTGCCGATCGGTGTCCACGAGGGCGCGAGCGTCGAGCGCGAGCAGAATCTGCTCGGCGCGCAGTCGGGCACGTCGAATGTGCTGTTCTCGACGCAGGCGGCGCAGTACCTCAGCCCCGAGGGCACGAACGTCGCCGTCTACCACGAGCACATGGACCGACTGGCCCGCATGATCTACCGGCTGGCGTCGGCGCCGTACGAATCGGACTCGAAGGACGCAGAGGCCGTAGGGTCGCTCAAGCTGAAGCGCCAAGACCTGCAGAACACGCTCTCGTCATACGCGAACGAGCTGCAGCAGGCGGACGAGGAAGTGCTGGAGCTGGTGTATCGCGCGATTGACGGACCTGACCGCTGGGAAAAGTCGATGGAACGCGACGAGGCGGCCATCTCGTACCCGGATAGCTTCGAAGATCCAGACTTCGAGATCGTCGCCAAGGTGGCGAAAGAGATGATCGGCATGGAGCTGGGCGACACCGCGGCGAAGGAGATCAAGAAGCGCACGGCGTTTGCGTACCTGCCGAACATCTCGCCGGAGATGAAGGCGGACATCACGAAGGAGATCGACGCCTTGGCGGTCGAGACGGAAGCCGACAAGCGGCAGGCGTTGCTCGAAGCCACGGCCATGCGCGTGGGCGGTGGTGGGCCGAAGCCGCCGCGGATGCCGAAACCTGACGCGGCATAGAGACATGGGACCAAGCACAACCGGCGTGCTAATTCCACTGTAATAAATCAAGCCGGGGTATCGGGAGCTAATCAAATGAAGGGTCTTTCTGACGAAACGCTATCAGAGGTCGAACACGCGGCGCGAGAAGGCGCCAAGAGGATTCGCGAGTATTTTTCGTACGAGGGAGATAATCCAAAGTTCTACCAGAAAGCTAAGCTCGGAGGCGTCGCAATGAGTGCTCATTCTCGCGTTCTTCAGACGCAGACGAACAGAGCCGCGATTGCGATAGCCATATCGAAGGCGCTGGAACTCGGCGGCGATGCGACGCTTGAGGTGGTGAAAGAATTGGGCGCACTTCCTGCGTCGCTTGGAGGCAAGTGATGGACGCCCTTGTCACGGTTCAGCCAGCCGTTCGAGAGTGCAATAACTGTAAGAAATCAGGCCGCGATTTCTTAGTCAGCGACCCTTCGCGCAACCACTGCCCAAGATGCGGGGGGATGCTGAAGGGCAACACCGCTCGCATGGTTCACGGAGCCAGTGCGAACCTAACTCAAGCCAAGGTTCTAGAGAACGCGGCGAAGCAGTTAGCAGAACGCAGGGCTGAGATTCTGGCGGAAATGCCAGACGCATCGACGATGGTTGTGGATTCGGTCAACCGTTACCTTGAGGTGTCCTGTATTGCTGACTGGTTGGCTGACAGGCTCCTAAAAGAAGGTTCAATGGGCAGTAAAGGCAAGAGGCGGGCCGAACTGGACGCCTACCTGCAAGTGCTGGATCGTCAGGTGCGCCTTGCCGACCTGATCGGCAAGATGCCAGACAGGCAGTATTTCGGAGCGAAGCGGCTGTCTAAGCTGCTGCACGCATCGCCACGGCTTGGCGTTGCCGAGATTATTCGACAGCACAGCACAGGATGAACGAACTCGATCGCCTGATTCGCCTTGCGGAAGACCTGGCCATCACGGGTGAGGAACTGTCCGCCACGTTCGCTGCCGAGCTGGCGCTCGTGTTCCGCGATGCCGAGCGGTCGCTCGTGGGCCTCGTCGAACGGCTCAAGACGGGCGCGGCGAATGGCGGCACATTCGTCAGGGCGGCCCAGACGATTGCGCTCAAGGCGCAGATCCGCGATGTGCTGGCGCGGTCAGGGTACGACGCGCTCGTGGCGAACATCACGCGCGTGTCCCACGAGGACGTGCTGGAGCTCGTCTTGTCGAACAAGCAGGCGGCTACCGTGGGCGCGTTGCGTGGGCGTATTGAGCCGATTGTTGAGGCGTTGCGGCAAGTCCACGCCTTCGACCTGTTCCAGCAGGGCGACGAAGTGGCGACGGCGCTGTGGCGGTCGCTCAATCAACACCTGTTCACGCCGCGGCCGACGGCGGACATCCTGGCCGACCTGGCCGACGCGCTCGACCGTGACGTGCCACACGTCCAGACGCTATTCGACACGCAGGTCTCGGTCTTTGGGCGTCAGGTGGAGGCGCTGGCGACGGACGACTTAGGCGACGACCAGCCGTTCCTGTTCGTCGGGCCGATTGACGACCGAACGCGGCCGTTCTGCCTGGAGCGGGTGGGGATGGTGTTCTCGCGCGGCGAGATTGACGAGATGGACAATGACCAACTGCCCGATGTGTTTCTGACGGGCGGTGGGTATTCGTGTCGTCACAGTTTCTTGGCTGTTGAGAGCCAAGAGCTTCGATTAATGGCTGATACCGGCGAGCGTATTCCCACGATGGAGGAGAACGTCAAGCGCGTCGAGGCTAGGAAGGCCGAGAAGAAGCGGAAGGCGGCTTAGCGTGTCGCCTCAGATTGCGATGCTGTTCGGCCCACGACAACCAGCGACAGTTAGCGGGCTCGTAGTTTCCGGTTGGGTCAATGCGGTCGATAGTGAAGTCGGCAGGACATCGGCCCATGTCAGCCACGAACGCGCGAAAATCGTTCAGCCATCTATCGCAGACGGTGACTCCGCGAGCGCCGTAAAACCGATAATTGCTCGACGACTCGACGTAGCACCGGCTTTTCATGCTGCGCCAGATCGAATACTCGCGCGGGTAGTCAGTGCTGGCGATGACTGCTCCGTGCTTGGGATTACCGCGAGACCACATCGCTGCCTGAACGCAACCGCAACTCCGCGTATCGCCGCAGATCAGGTACTTGCCGAGTTTCACGATCTCGACTCCGCAGTCGCAACGGCACAGCCAGTGCGCGCGCTTCGTTGCGCTCGTGTTGGCCGGCGCGCGTTGAATCACGACGAGCACGCCGAACCGTTGTCCAGTCAAATCCCTCGCGGTAGAAGGTGGCATGTTGGCCGATTCTATCAGGGGGAGGATTTAATTGGAATAGCCTGATGGCGCGACCACGCCTCGCCGCCGTCGTGCAGATGGTTTCGCTCAGGCTCCCAGCCGAACTCTACGACGAGTGCTGGCGGGAAGCTTACACGCGCGACGTCGATTTGTCGGTGGTCTTGCGCGAACGCCTCGCAGGCAAGCGCCGTTCTGTATCTCAAAACACATCCACACGCGCTGAGAGTCCTACCCTTTAACGTAGGTGGGTCTTACCGTCACCCGAAACTTCGCCCCGTTGGACGAGTTGAAGTTCCTGACTCGTGACGACTGGGGCCGCGTCGGCCGCCTCGCGCGTGAGCGCATCGTCCGCCGCACACTCGAAGGCCGCGACCAGCACGACAACTCATTCGCCCCGTACAGCGAGGGCTATGCGGCTGCCAAGCGCGAGATGGGCGCGAGCGGGTCTGTGGACCTGCAACTGAGCGGCGAGATGCTGCGCGCCATCACCGTCGAACCGGACGACACTGGCGTCACGCTGGCCTTCACGAACTAATGGCGACGTTGATCCAACGCAGCCGTGGCGTGAGGCCGAGCGAGAAGGCGGCGTTCCACCAGATCACGGGCGCCGGCAAGTCGCATGTGAAACGTGAGTTTTTCGGGCTGAGCACGGCCGATGAGGACGCGATCGAGCGCGAACTCGACGTCCGGCTCAGCGTCAACCTCGCGACGGGCGAGGGGTCTCGGAGCGCATAGTGGCCAGCGTACAGATTGAAATAGGCGACGACGGCAAGATCGGCACACTGCCAGATCCCGTCCAGTCGTTCCTCGAAACCAAGATCGCGGAAGCGTACGGCAAGGGCGCCGCGAAAGCCGCCGCCGACGCCAAGTCGCAGGTCGAAAGCCAGATCGCAGAACTCAAAAAGGGAGGGCTGAGCGCGTCCGAGCGCGAGAAGCTGAAGACGCTCGAAGCCGACCTCTCGCGCACGTCCGAGGAACTGGCGAAGGCCAAGGGCGATGCGGTGGAAGCCGAGCGGATTCGCACCGAGCGCCACCAGCGCGAACTCGATGACCGTGACGCACTCGTCAAGAAGGCCCACGGCGAAGTGAACAAGCGCACGGCCCGCCTGACCGAGATGGTGGGCAAAGACATCAAGATCGCCGCCCTGAACGAAGGGGCGCGCGAAGAATCTCTCGCGGAGTTAGAAGCCTTATTGGCCCCCCGCGTAGGACTGGACGACGGACTCCAGGCGTTTGTCAGAGACGCGAACGATCCGGGTAAACCGCAACTCGACGCCGACGGGAAACCGCTGACGATCGAGGGTCTCGTGAGGCAGTACCTGGCCGACAAGCCGCACCACATCGCAGCCCCCGAAGGCCGCGGCGGTGGACGTGGCGGCGGCCGGTCGTTGTCTGGGGCGCGCAATACCGCGTCAGCGTTTGATCGCGACGTCGCGAAAGTGGCCCAAGACCCTTCGATCTCGAATCTGGCGCGAGCGTTTGCCAACGCAGGCAAGCGCAGCGCCTAGGAGTCTCCCATGGCGTTTTCCGGTCTAGCATCAAACGAACTCAACACCGCCTCGCTGATTCAGCGCGACATCGCGGAACTGGCGCGGGCGCTGTCCATCAAAGAAACCCCGATTCTCGCCTGGCTGGGCGACGCGCCGGCTGCGGCCACGTCCATCAAGCACGAGTTCATCGAGGATAACGTCCTCCCGAACACGATCATCGCGTCGACCGCCATCGCGTCGGCGGCCGTGGCGACCCCGATCGCGATTCAGGTCGGACCCGCGGGCATTGGCAACGCGCTCAACGTCGGGCAGTTGCTCCGCAACGAGTCGTCCGCGCCCGAAGTGTTCCAAGTCACGTCGATTGTCGCTGGCGGCAACTCGATCGTGATTGCGCGCGACTACAACGGCACGACTGTCGCGGGTTCGCTCGCGGCTGGTGGGACGCTCTACGTCGGCGGCGCGGCGTCGCTGGAAGGCGCCGATCACACCGGGGCGGATACGCGCCGGCTCGGCACCGTGCGGTCGAACACGCTCGGCTTGTTCCGCATGGAACTCGCGCAGTCGGCCACGCAGTTCTCGCTCGGCCAGGTCGGGAACGACAAGTGGGAAGGCCGCAAGGCGAAGGCGCTCGTGGACGTGATGCGCCAGCTCGAGAACGAAGTCGTGAAGGGCGTCTTCAACGGGACGAACTCGCTCGGCACGACGACCGCGACGCGCACGATGCAGGGCATCCAGGCGCAGCTTACTGGCGTCAACTCGACCATCGCCTCGTCGTCATTCTTGGCGAACCCGCATCTCTACATCGGGAACGTCTGGGAGTCGATGTACGCGAACGGCGCGTCACCCACGGAGACGTGGGGCGTCGTGGCCGGATCGACCTGGTACCGCGGGCTGTCGGACCTCAACGACACGAAAGTGCAGGACTCGAACGAGCGCGAGGAGTTCAAGCGCGTGATTCGGACCTACACGGGGCCGTTTGGTCAGGCCGAGTTGTTCCTGTCGCGCGTGCTGCCGGCGACGGAAATCCTGATTGTGCCGCGCGAGCGGCTTGTTGTGCCGAACCTGGCGAATCGGTCCTTCTCGTACGAGGACATCGCGAAGTCTGGCGACAACCAGAAGGGGCAGATCGTGGGCGAGTACACGCTGGAGCTGTACCACCAGTCCAGCATGGGCCGCGCACACGCCTAACGCCTGAACACCGCACCCCGGCGAGTGGCCCTAATCCGGTCGCTCGTCGGGGTCTATCCACGAAGGGGCGCAGATGGTTCACCCGGTGCTCGAAGAAGTGCTCAGAGCAAGGCCACCGATCCGCCCCGACGTCCTGCTCCGCTGGCAGCGCGCGATCCGCGATGAAGTGATCCCGGCGCTTGTCGCCCCCGTCGTGAAGGTCAAGAAGGAGTCTGCCGCATGAGAGGGTTTCGCGCCGACAACCTCGCCAGTAACCGCGTAACGGCTCAAGCGGCCAGTAAGGCGTTGAACGCCGTGGCGAACGCGACGATCACCGTCACCGCCGCCACGGCAGGCTCGGCGGGCAATCTCATCACGGTACGCATCCTCACGGGCGCCCCGACGGTGGATCAGGCGCTCGAAGCGGCCATCGCTGGCAACGCCATCACCGTCACGCTCGGCACAGACGGCGCGGGCGTGCTCGACAACGCGAAGAACACCGGCACGCTGGTCGCCGCGGCGCTCGATGCGCTCGACGAAGTCTCGGCCGCCACGAGCGGTAGTGGCGCGGGCGTGGTTGCGCCGGTCGCCATCCAGTCGCTCGGGAGCGGGCACGACGAACTGACGCATCACGAGCTGGCGAAGGCGTCAAATACGACGGTCGAGATGTTGGTCAACCTCGAGCGCGGCGGGAACTGCGAGATTCAGGAAGCGCAGCGGATTGCCGACGCCTTGTCGATCACGCTCGCGTCCTTGGGCACACGGTTCTAATGCGCCTTTCTATTGCCGTCACGATCGACTCGGTCGAGTTTACGAAGGGCGTCATCGCGGGCGACGTGTCGCTTGGCGGATCGGAGTCGGCGGCGCTCGGCTTGGCGCGTGGACTGGCGGCGCGCGGGCACGACGTCAACATCTTCACCACGAAGCTCAGCCAGGACGCGCACGACACGGACCACGGCGGCGTCCACTGGCACGGCATGACGAAGCTGCGGCAGTGGGCGATCTTCAAGGACTGGGACGTCGCGATCGCCCTGCGACAGCCCGGCCATCTGCAGCAGTTCCAGGCGAAGTTCCGCGTCCTCTGGGCGCAGGACCTCATGGCGAACGAGGTGATGAAGAACTATGTCATGTCGCTCGCGTGGGCGTATGACGCGGTCGCCTACGTCTCGGCCTACCACCGCAAGCAGTGGGAGGGCTGGCTCCCTGAACTCAGCCCATTCGGCTGGGTGACGAAGAACGGGCACGACGCGGAGTTGGCGAAAGATGCCCGCGCGTTCGCGGTCAAGCGGCCGAACCAGATCATCCATATCAGTCGCCCGGAGCGCGGGCTGTTGCCGTTGCTCCAGATGTGGCCGGAACTCCGCAGGCGCAACCCGAACGCCGAACTCGCGCTCTGCCGCTACTCGTCGATGTATGACCCGGATGGGTGGGGCGCGGTCTGTCAGACGTTCGATCGCGAAGTCGAACGGATCAGCGAGGAGGTCGGCGGGATTCGGTATCTGGGCGAACTCGGGAAGCCCGCCCTGTATCAGGCCATCGCGGAGTCGGCGGTCATGTGGTATCCAGGCGTCGCGTCCTTTGGCGAGACGTCCTGCATCGCGGCGATCGAGGCGCAGGCGTGCGGCACGCCGTTCGTCGGCTCCTACAAGGGCGCACTGGCCGAGACCATTCCATCGGGTGTGCTGATTCATGGCGACGCCGAGACGGACGCCGCGTACCACGAGGCCAGCATCTCGGCGGTGCTCCACGCGCTCGACGACTGCCGCGGCTCGACATTCAACTACTGGGGCGCTGTAGCCGAAGGGCTGCAGCACGTCGCGGACTACTCGTACGAGCGAATCGCGGCCGAGTGGGAGGCGTTTCTGCTGGGCGCGTTCAAGACGCGCTACGAGGCACAGAAGGCCGGCATCCTGCGACGGCTCGACCACGACGACGACCTCGTGACGGCCAAGATCGTCGCCGCCGAGATGCCAGAGACCGACGACTCAGCGCGCATTGTCGCGTTAGCGAATCGGGTGATTGCGGGCGAGGAACACACCGCCACGCACTATGCGAAGTACGCGCTCGACACGAGCGTGGAAGTCGAAGCCAACAGCACGCGCCACACGTCGGTCATCCAGGCGTTCGACGGCTGTAAGCGGATTCTCGACGTCGCCTGCGGGAATGGCGCGTTCGCGATCCGGCTCGCGCAGGCCGATCCAGAGCGGCACATCACGGCGATCGACTTCTCGGAGAACAACATCCAAGTGGCCCAGAGCGCCGCCGAGTCCTACGGCGTCGCCCAGCAGATCACGTTCGTCGCCGCGCCCGCGTGGGACATGGCCGCGCAGCAGCCGTCGTGGTGGCTGAAGAAACAAGGCGCCGGCACGTTCGACGGCGCGTTCTGCGGCGAGTTCATGGAGCACGTCGAGAATACGCAGGGCTTGATCGCCGCCGTGGAGCGTACCGTCAAGCACCAAGGGCGCATCGTCTGGACGGTCCCGATGGGACCGCTGACGCAACTCTGCGACCGACACGCCGAACTCTACCGCTCGCATGTCCAGCACTTCCGCCCCGCCGATCTCGACGCCTTGTTCGGTGAGAAGGGCGGGTATCAGCGGTTGGCGTTGCCGTGGTACGGCCGCACCGGACGCGGCGAGACGGTCGGCAACTGGCTGGTCAGTTACCGTCACGACGGCCCCGCGGGCCAGCGCGACATGAATCGCCGGATGCTGCTGAGACCCTACGACCGCATCTCGGCGGGCATCATCTGCAACGACGCGATCGACCTGCGGCGCTGCCTGAGCAACATCTGGGATCAAGTCGACGAGATCGTGATTGGCGATACGGGCGCCCGCGCGGACGACCTCGACGCGATCTGTAAAGAGTTCCCGCGAAAGACCCGCGTCGTGCCAGTGGGCGATGTCTCGAGCCTACAGGGCGGCTTCTCCGAGGCCCGCAACGTCGTCATGCACGCGACGACGGGCGAGTGGTTCTTCTGGATTGATAGCGACGAGATTCTGTGTGGCGCGCAGGAACTCGGCAAGTATCTCGACGGGCCAGTGTTCCGCGGCTACGTCATCCCGCAGAACCACCTCTACATGGACGCGGCGATGGGCACCGACACGCCGACGCGCGTGTTCCGCAAGGGGCCAGATATTCAGTTCTACGGCTGCGTCCACGAACAGCCGCAGATGGGCGACTGTAACGGCGACATCCAGCCGGCGCTCCAGCTCGCGGACGTCCAGATCGCGCACACCGGGTACCTGCACGAAGGCATCCGGCGCGAGAAGGCGCTCTACCGGAACCTGCCGCTGCTCGTGCGTGACCAGCACGTCTTCCCTGACCGCCTGCTCGGCAAGTTGCTCGTGCTCCGCGATCACGCGAACCTCGCGCTCTGGGACCGCCAGCAGTACAACGGCGCCCTGACCGAAAAGGCGAAGTACCACTACGGTCAGGTCGTCGCGCTGTTCGAGGAGTACTTCTTCGACCCGGCGCACAAGTACCACGCGATCGGGCGCCCGTTCTACGAGTCGGCGCTGCAGTGCGTCGCGACGTCGATCGAAGTCGAGATCGCGATCACGGGCGCGGTCGGTGGCATCAACGGCCACCGCGCTAAGCCGGTGCGCGCGTGGGTGCGGTCGCCGGAAGACGTGCGGACGCTCCTGACTGGGCGGATTGACGCGATGCTCGAACCGCTCAAGGGCCAGAAGCCGCTCGACGTCGAGCCGGTGACGGTGGAGGTGCGCGCATGAGCTGGCATCCGAACGACCTCGTCACCGATACCGACCTGATCGCCTACGAGCGGACCATCCTGCAGCAGTTCAAGGCCGCCGAGTGGGTGAGCCGTCGCCAGAAGGCGCTCGAAGACTGGTTGTTCCCGCTGCTCGAAGCGCGCGGGTTCCTGCCGCACCTCCTCCGCACGCGCCTGATCGCGACGCATGTGCTCGGCGTGACCAGTTCGGTCGTGACCGACGTGACCGCACTCGCGCAGACGCAGGACGGACTCAACCTCGCGACGATTCTCGCGGCGTCCGGCGACATCCTCTACATCGGCCACAAGGAGCCGTTCCGCGGCTTGTCGGTGCGCGTCCACGAGGCGGTCAATACCGTCGCGTCGACGCCGACGCTCGCGCTCTGGACAGACGAGTGGACGACGCCAGACGACCTCGTCGACGCGACGAGCCGCGCGGGCAAACCGTTTGCCGTCGGCGGCGCGATTACGTGGCGCCTGCCCGAGGCGCTGGTCAAGCGGACCATCAGCACGCACGGGCCGGCCTACTGGGCGAAGGTGTCGCTCTCGGCCGCGCCCACGGGTTCGCAGATTGGCCCGATCTCGGTCATTCGCCGGTCACGCCTCTGCGCCTGCGTCACCCTGCGGACGCTCGCGCTCATCTTCCGCGAAGCGCCCATCGGTCAAGACGGGCCATGGCGCGAAAAAGCCGAGTACTACGAGCGCGAAGCGTCTGACGCCTGGCTCCGCGTGGCGGACCAGATTGGCGGCGAGTTCGACACCGACGGCGACGACGTGATCTCGCCGGACGAGAACGACCAGACCGCGGCGGAAGTCAGCGGCGGCGGCTGGCGCCTGGAGCGGTATTGATGGCCGACACCACGGAAGACGCCATCGTGGATCGCGTGCGCGACGTCGTGACGGCGCTCGGCTTCACCGAGGCCGTCGGGTTCGACTTTACCCGTCAACCCGCAGGCGCGCACGACAAGGCGTTCACGGTCACGTTCGCTGGCCTCGCGCCCATCGGCCACATCGGTGAGCACGAAGAAGCCCGCGCGGTGGTGACCGTCACGGTGCAGCGGTCGATCGACAACGACTATCAAGTGGCCCGCCGTCTCTGCTGGCAGAACGCCCGCGCCATTCTCAACGCGATTGTCTCGGACGGCAGCGACAGCGGGATCTATGCCGTCGACGACGGCGGCCAGACCAAGGCCGTCGAACAACCCGTCGGCGCCGGATATCTACTCGCACGGCTCACCGTGCCCGTTAATTTTGAGGCGGCCGTCGCCGTCTAGGAGTCACGTACATGGCTGGAGTCACAGGGAGAGAAGTCAAGGCGGCGTTCGCCAAGTTCGGCACGAACTCGTGGGGCGTGGCGGCGGCCGTCACCAAGGGGCTGTACCTCGAAACCACGGGTGGGCTGAAGTTGCAGCCGGCGCGCGTCAACGACGAGTCGTTCGGCCAGCCGTTTCTCGGCCGCGGCGACTACGGCGACGTCACCGCCCCAGATCTGACGTGGGCGATGCGTTCGAGGTATGACGATCACACGTTCATTCTCGACGCGCTCGCGATGGGGTCGCCCGCCGCGGCGACGCTGTCGAACTCGGCGGCCGGACAGACGCCGTCGTACTCGCACGTCATCGACCTCGCGACGAGCACCGACGGCTTGGGCCTGACGTGGGCGATCGACAAGGTGACGTTTGTGGACGAGCTGACCTCCGCGAAGGTCTTCGGCTTCGGTGAGGCCGTGGGCGACGGCGGCGTGATGGACAAGTCGTACCGGCTGCTCGGCTCGAAGCCGACGAACATCTCCAGCACGAACGGACGCTCGGTGGTTCACTCGGCGTCGTTCGTCAGTCTCGGGAACCGAGTCTTCAGGAACCACGGCACGTTCCGGATGAACGCGCAGACCGCGGGCGCACTCGGCGCGTCCGACGCGATCAAGATCGAGACCTGCGATATCACGTTCGAGCGCCCGCAGGACGGGCCGCACGTATTCGGGCAGGACTACATTCACGAGCCCGCGGACAACGGCCACCCGGTCTGCCAGGTCAAGATCAAATATCCGCGCATGACGACGATCTCCGCGACGTCGCTCTACACCGTGCTCCGCACGAACGGCGTCTTCAAGGCGGACCTCACGTTCTTGGGCGCGTTCATCAACTCGACGGACAAGTACTCGCGGCTGTACCAGTTCCCGCACCTGGAGCTGGACGACACGAACGGGTTCGCGGTCGAAGGCGCGCAACAGGTCAAGCCAGAGGCGACGTTCACGGCGAAGCTCGCGACGACCAGCCCGACGGGCATCCCGATCGTCAACCCGTTCCGGCTCACGCTCATCAACACGCACGTGGACGCCGCGTTCTAACGAGGAGCCAGATGCCCGTCAAACTGATGAAGGACGGTGACGAGATCACCGTTAAGGACTCCGAACTCGTCGCCGGCGGCGATCCCGAGACGAGTTACACGATCCGGCTCCTGACGCGCGGTGTGCGCGAGCGGATCATCGAGGAGAACACGACCAGAGTGCCGAACCCGCGCACGCGGGCGATGGACAAGGTCGTCGACGCGCAGAAGGTCTCATGGGATCTCGTGGACTACGCGCTCACGAAGTGGGCGGGCATCCTCTGGGACGGCGAACCGGCGCCCTGCGAGCGCGACTACAAGCTGAAACTGGACGAGATCCGGTTGTCGGCGCTGCTCGAGAAGGCGGGACTCAGCGAAGTGGTCGCCGTGGAGGCGGCGCGCGGCGAGACGTTTCGCGGACCTGGAAAAGTTCGCCGTGTGGTGGGTCAGTGACGGGCGCAACTTCCCATGCTGCCAAACCGCCGATCCCGACGTCTTAGCGACCGACTGTTCGCAGTTCGACTGCGATACGTGTCTCGTGCGTCAAGAGTTGGACGAACTCGACGCGGAGAACGCGGAGGCGTGGTCGCTGTTCCGGCAACTCTGCACGCGGTTTCTCGTGGATACCGGCTCGGCGTCGATCGCGTTGTCGCGCTTGACGGCAGACCTCAGCCCGTCGGAGTTCTCGGACGTCACGACACGGCTGGGCATCTTGTACGAGGCGTACTACCCACGGAAGGCGCAGCCTGATCATGGCTAGAGAACTCAAGATCAGGATTCAAGTCGAAGACACGCCAGCCGCTCGGGCGGCGCTCGCTTCCGTTGAGCAAGGACTGAAGCAGGTAGAGGTAGCGGGCGGCAAAGCGTCCACGGTGATCGGCAACTCGTCGTCACCTGAAAACAGCAAGTCTGTCGTGGGCGGGTTGAAGGCGCTGCGAAGCGCGATGGTTGGCGTTGGCGTCGGCACGGTGATCAAGAACATCGTGGAGTTTGGCAGCCGACTGACAGATCTCTCGGCGCAGACCGGCATCAGCGTGAGCGGGCTTCAGAAACTCGACGCGGTGGGGCGCACGGTGGGCGTGAGTTTGGAGGCGGCGGCGCGCGGCGTCAACATGATGCAGCGCAACCTGATCGGGGACAAGGGCGCACAAAAGGCCGTGGCAGATCTCGGCCTCTCAGTCCAACAACTTCTCGCGATGAAGCCAGACGAAGCCTTCATCTCCATCGCGAGGGAGATCGCTAAGCTGCCAGACCCAGCCCAGCGCACGGCTGTTGCGTGGGAGTTATTGGGACGTTCAGGCGCCCAATACCTGCCACTGCTGTTAGCAGACGTCGAAAAACTCACCAAGGGCATGAAGGGGATGAGCGACGGGGCCGTCGCCGGTCTCGATGCGTTCAGTGACATGTGGGCGAACATGTCCCGCGCCGTGCAGTCAGACATCGGCACGGTGGTTGGCGGGTTCGGGCAGATCGCCGCCGCGATTGAGAACCTGCTGAGCAAGTTTTCTGGCGCCGATCTAGCGAGCGTCGTGTCTATCGGCGGCGGGTTCGCGCGGTTCAAGGAAATCGTGTCCGGCCTGTACTCGTTGCCATCGACGGCGCCACCAGCGTTGGACGCCATCTCCATGTCGGCGGGCGCGACGGGCGCCGAACTCGACAAGTTGATGCAGGCGCAGGACAAACTCAACGACGAGACCGAGCGAAGCATTAAGGAAGCGGAAGCCTACAACAAGAAGATCGACGAACTCGCAGACACGCTGTCAGGCAAGGCGCTCGCCGCGAAGGTGGACGACCTCACGGCCGCCTACAAGCGCCTGACACCGCAACAGCTCGAAAGCAAGGTCACGCAGGACGCGCTCATCGAGCAAGTCATGGAGTTGAAGGCGCAGGGCGCGAAGTTGCCGCCCGTGCTGCAGGACATCTGGCGCGAGACGGCGAAGGCCGAGTTCAACCAGCTCGCGATGGCGAAGTCCACGAAGACGCTGGCGCAGAACTTGGAAGACATGCTCGCCACGGCGCCATCGCCCGTGCTCTACGAGGAACTGTTCGAGCGCGGCGCGAAGGCCATGCGGGAACAAGCCATCCCGTCGCTCCAGCAAACCGCGAACGCCACGGCCGCGCTGGACCGTGAGACGCGCGTGTTGGATCGTGCGTATGACACGCTCGGCATGACCAGTCGTCGCAACCTGCAACAGCAGGCGCGCGACGCCGAGCAGGCGTACGCCGACATCGCCCGCTACGGGAACGCCAGCGCCGACGAACTCGAAGAAGCCTGGCAGCGCGTGCTCGAAGCGCAACAGCGGGCCTCCGGCGAGACGGTCATGTTGTGGCGCGATACGTTCCACAAGATTGGCGAGACGTTCTTCCGGTTTGGCGATCAAGCGGATCTACTCGTCCAGCGTGCCATCGGCGGCCCGCTCGGCAAGGCGCTCGGCGGCGTGACCAGCATGGTCCTGGGCAGCATCACGAGCCTCGTCATGGCGGGCATCGATCAGCTGCTGTTTCTTGCCGCCGACCTCGCGATACAAGGTCTCAAGCGACTCGGCCAGATGATCTGGAGCGGGCTGAAAAGCATCTGGAACGGCATCAAGGGCTGGTTCGGCGGCGGCGACGAGAACCGCGGCGTCTCGCCGGACGTGCCGTCGGGCGGCGGGCCTGATCCGGTCAACCCGAACAACCCGTACGTCAATCCGACCACCGGCCAGCCGTACGATCCGAGCGATCCGCCGCCATCGGTCGATCCGAACATCCCGCCCGGCACGTCGGCGCCCGACTGGTCGCACTTGCAGGGGTTCGCCCAAGGCGGGTTCGTGCCCGCGCGGCCAGGCGGCACGGTCGTTCGCGTGGGCGAAGGCGGCGAGGGCGAGTTCATCACGCCGTGGAGCAAGGCGGGCGGCGGCGCGACGGTCCATCTGCACATGGAAGGCGCCATTATCGCGTCGGAGCGGTTGCCGCATAAGTTCGTGGATCAGATCACGCGGGCGCTCGCGTCCAACGTGCGCCGCCTGCAGACTGCCTGATGCCGGCGACCTACGTCTGCAC
>Ga0137430_1000125_pt1 | contig 21404 bp, 13 predicted proteins | sample EasRivERMZT754_2_FD_104651 | JGI IMG/M metagenome (GOLD analysis project Ga0137430, IMG submission 104651) | Soil microbial communities from meander-bound floodplain in the East River, Colorado, USA - East River MetaG ERMZT754_2 | ecosystem: Environmental > Terrestrial > Soil > Floodplain ...
ACCCAAATATCGTCTTTTCTCGAACAGACAGCGTTCCGTTTCATCTTGAGCGCCGCGCTCACCAGCACGGTCGTGGGCGTATACCACCTCGTCATGGTGGTGGTCGGAACTCTTCGCCAAATGCTCATCGGCGTGACCAGTGTGATCATGCCGGTGGCCAGCAAGTACGAAGCCCTCAATGAAAAAGAGCGAATGCGGCGGCTGCTGATCGACGGGTCGAAGCTCGTGATGGCCGTTTCAATGCCCGCGGCGGTGTGGATCGCGGTGATGGCCGAGCCCATCCTGCAAACCTGGGTGGGCCCCAAAATGGTCCCGTGGAGCGGACTCCTCACCTGGATGACCCTGGTTTCAGCCGTGGAGATGCTCACCGGTTCAGGAAACATGGTGTTGATGGGCGCGGGGCGGGTGAACCGCATGGGAATGGCGTACACGGTGAGCAGCGTGGCGGCTTGTGTGGTACTCGCGGTGTTGCTGGCGTTCACTTCCATGGGGTTGTATGCCTCCGTGGTCGCCCTCGGCGTGGGCATCCTGATACGGCGGGCGGTCATCACCTCCGAAATGTGCCGGTTTGTCGGCGTGACCGTGTGGGCCTACACCGTCGAAGTGATTAGTCCCGGTTTGCGCTGCGCCGCGATTACTCTGCTCGCGTTGATCTTGGCCCGCGAGCGGCTGTTCGGCCCCGATTGGGGTTCACTGATCGTCTCGGCGGCATTGACCGTCGTCGTTCATGGGGCAGGAACGTGGTGGATCGTCCTCGATCCAGCGCGGCGAGGAATGGTGTGGGCATGGGTGCGGGGCAAATAAGGAATGGCGATATGGTGCCAATCATTGGCACTATTTGGCGACGGTGGCGCGGCTGACAATGAGCGGGCGAAGGTGCTCAAAGATCGCCCGCGCGATCGCGGCGTTGCCATCCTCATTGAGATGGACTGCGTCGATAAAAAACCCATCAGGAGGAGACGGACCCAAGGCCCCTGAAAGATCAATGGGCCCGTCGCCGTCGGCCATGACTCGTTGGCGGCATTGTTCGAATAATGCGAAAAAGGCCGGTTCCACGTCGCCGGCGACTGATCTCTCGCCGGATTCGTACTTGTCCTGATCGGCAACAATCGGCTGCCAAAAAAACAAGGTCCCCATCGGATATTCGGTGGTCACACGGCGGAGGAACTTGAGGTTCTCAAGGTACGTGCGGGCGACGCCGCCGGCCAACTCATTCCGCTGAGCGTCTGAATAGCCCTCGATCGCGGAGCGGACGCCGGGCTGAATCAGGCCCATCCGGCGGAGCGCGGCACGGGTCAGCCGGACCATGGCAAGGTTGCGGAGCCAATGGCGCTTGGGGTCCACGCCGGAATCGAAATAGGCCTCCCATAGTTCGCGGTTCTGCGTCGAACCGTCGGCCCGGCCGCTCTGGAACGCGCTGTACACGTCGTTAACGCCATCGTAGAAGAGGGCGATGTCCGGCTTTTCGCCGGATCGGCAGCGGAGCATCAAGTCGATCATTTCTTGGGTGGAGACCCATCCTGTTTCGCTGAGGTTGCGCACGCGGACCGGCAACCCAGCCTCCTCGGCGAGTTGGGCCAAATAGGATGGAATCGTGTGGGCGTCTCGGGCGCCGGTTCCCCACATCGCCGAACCACCCAAACACCAGACGGTGACGCCCGTAGCGTGATCGGGAATGACCGCCCGCTCTCCGTCCCGGATATTGATGTGATCACCGGCGAAGTCGCGCCGGCGCCACCCGACGTGGGGCTCAAAGCGCATTTTTTGTCGATCGAACTCGCCCCAGTACGCCGCGCTCCAAGCGCGCCGAGCGTACCAAGGCAGGCGAGCGCGGGTGTCGGGACGGGCATCGGAGACCGCGAGAATGATTCGACCGGCCAATTCGATGACGCCGATGAACACAAGGGCAAGAATAACGGCGTACAGAAGCTTGCGGCGATGGGAAAGGCTTGACGTGGCTGAAAATGACGCTGGCATAGACAATCCGATGGCGAGGATTGTGGAGTGTTGATCGTCCTTTGTCGATCGGGAGATATGCGGATTCCGGGTTCGTGCGGAAAATCATCCGGGAGCGGGAATAGATCATCATGTTAATCGCGGTGGCGGCCATGGGGGCGGCGGTGCTCGTCCTCGTGGCGGCCCTCCTCATTGTCTTCGCCGGATACCGCGCCTTTGACCTCATCGTCCTGGGCTTCCTGGCCACGGTCGCCATGTTCCTTTCGCGGTTCAATTCGAATTTCGCCATCGAGATCATGGATCGGCCCTATGTCGGATTTCACTGGTACATGCTGATCGCCATGACGATCCTGTTGGGGCTTCGGGGCCTGGTTCACCATCGGCCGCCGCTTCGGCTGGGCGGGATCGTGCTGATGGCCGGTGCCTTCGCGGTGCTATCACTGCTCAGCGGTCTGTTCAATGGCGGTGGGGTGGGCCTATCGGCGGCGATCCAGGTGCTGGTCATCGCGTTGGGGCCGTTGCTCTTGGCGGCCCTGATCGTGGACTTGATGCCTCGAACCGAGGCGACGTCGAGTCGATTGCGGCTGACGTTTATCCTGTTGATCGGGGTGCTGATCCCGTCGATTACGATCATGTTTTCGATTGCCCCGAACGCACTGGGTTCATTCTTGGGTTGGTCGGCCATGGCCGCCTCCAGGCAGACCGGCTTTGTTCGGGGATGGTCGCCGCTGGGGAGTTCCGGTTCGACGGGCCTGGTGATGGTGATGGCCTACGCCCTGGCCATGCACGAAGTCATCGGCAACCGGAAACGCTGGCACATCATCGTATTGTTTCTAGTGGGATTGGCGATCTTGTTCATGCTGGCCCGCGCCGTACTTGTGATGTTCCTGCTCTTTCATTTGATCTATTTCGCGTCGGCCATTCGACGCGCGCCGGGCCGAGTGCTGGGCCTTGCCGTGGTGTGCGCGGCGGTCGGGGTGCCGGTGATCATCAAGTTGCAGGAGCGGTACAGCTTCGAGCGCTTCGGCCTGGTCGGCGGGGCGAGCGATGAAATCCGAGCCTCGAGCGCGATCGCCGCCATCGAAGCCAGTGCCCAGAATCCGTTACTGGGCTCCGGTCCGGGCTTGTTGTATGAGGAAATCCGGACGGAATGGTTGATGCCCAGGGTCGAGGGCGCGGGCCGGAAAGTGACCATCATCGAGAACCGCTCGTCGGCCATGGAGCCGCACAACGTTTATCTGTTGGTGGCCGCGGAACACGGCTGGCCCGCGGCCCTGCTCTTTGTCGCGATCATGTTCCTCATCTGGCGGCGGGTTCGCCGGGCTCGCTTGTTGCCTGACGCGCGGAGTCGCTCCATGGCCGCCGCGTGGTCCGCCGGCTGGATTTCAGCCGCCGTCATGCTCCTGACCGCGAGTGCCCCCCTGGTCAACCCGCAAACGGCCGTATTCTTCTGGTTCTTCGCCTTCATCGGTTTACATTGGCGGGTAACGGCGATGGAACAAGAATGGGATTATGAAACGCCGGTTGAACAAGATGCGGCGGAGGATGCCCTGGCATACTATGATGGCCATGCCGGGGTACTGATGGATACGGCGGCCCGGTAAGACCAAGCGATAGCCCGCGCGACGGCAGGGGAGCGAAAGACACGTGGGACATTCGGACCCATCAGCAGAACCCAAACGGACCGGCAAGTTCAACCTCAATCGCGCTCAGGTTGTGGATGAGAATTTTCTCACATTTGTGAAGGGCTGGTCAGGCTCCGTTCGCGCGGTCGGCGGCGGGGGCGACGACGATCCACCCATCCTTCCCGACAGCCTCGCCCGATGCAGCGACATCCGCGACATGTTTGAGTCCCAACTCATCGCCCGCCATCAGGACATCGAATCCCGCGCCATGCGGGCCCGCAACGAAGGCTTCTACACCATCGGCAGCGCCGGCCACGAGGGGAACGCCGCCCTCGGCCGGTTGAGTCGATCGACCGACATGGCCTTTATCCACTACCGCTCCGGGGCGTTCATGTCCGAACGGGCCAGACAAGTTCCGAGCATCGATTTCGTCCACGACACGATGCTGTCGTTCGCGGCCAGCGCGGAGGACCCGATCTCCGGAGGGCGACACAAGGTATGGGGCAGTGTTGCGATGTGGGTGCCGCCGCAGACCAGCACGATCGCCAGCCATCTGCCCAAGGCCGTCGGCGCCGCCCTTTCGTTCGCTCGCGCCAAAAAGCTCAAGCTCATGCCCGACTTGCCGCAAGATTCAATCGTGGTTTGTTCGTTCGGCGAGGCGACGGTCAACCACGCCGTGGCCCAGACGGCCTTCAACTCCGCCGCCCGCGCCGCCCATCAGCACATCCCCGCGCCCATCCTTTTCGTCTGCGAGGACAACGGCATCGGCATCAGCGTCGAATCGCCCGAAGGCTGGATCGAACAGAGTTTTTCGCACCGACATGGGATCAAGTATTTCTTCGGCGATGGGTTGGATTTGATCGATGCCTACCGCGCGGTCCACGACGCCATTGACTTCTGCCGCTCGCATCGCCGCCCGACCTTCCTGCATTTGAAGATGGTCCGCTTGCTTGGGCACGCCGGCAGCGACGCGGAAACCGAGTATCACACATGGGAAGAAATCGAGGCCGCGGAGACCAAAGACCCCCTCCTGGCCAGCGCCCGCCTCGTGCTCGAAACTGGGCTGATGACCCCCCAACAGGTGATCGATCTGTACGAGCAGGTGCGGGCCCGGGTGCGTGAAGCGGCCAAGTATGCCGCCTCGACGAAGAAGCTAACGTCGGCGGAACAGGTCATGGCCCCGCTGGCACCATTTACCCCGAACAAAGTAGTTGCCGAGGTACGCCGCACGCCTCCCCATGCGGATCGGGTCAAGGTTTTCGGATCGGAGGAGCAGCTTCCGGAACGGTTGCCGCCGCGACACATGGCCGCGCTCATCAATCACGGGTTGCACGACCTGCTCATCAAATACCCTGAGTCGATTCTCTTCGGCGAAGACGTGGCCAAGAAGGGCGGTGTGTACCACGTAACCACCGGCTTGAGCGCCAAGTTCGGACTCGGCCGCGTTTTCAACACGTTGCTCGATGAGACGTCGATCCTTGGCCTGGCCATCGGCGCTGGGCATATGGGCCTTCTGCCGATCCCGGAAATCCAATACCTCGCTTACTATCACAACGCCGAGGACCAGATCCGCGGCGAGGCCGGCTCGCTCCAGTTCTTCTCGAACAACCAGTACCGTAATCCGATGGTGATTCGGATCGCCGGGTGGGCGTATCAAAAGGGCTTCGGCGGGCATTTCCACAACGACAACAGCATCGCTGCCCTTCGCGACGTGCCGGGGTTGATCGTCTGCACCCCCGCACGCGGCGACGACGCCGTCAAGATGATGCGCACCTGCCTGGCCATGGCCAAGGTCGATGGCCGGGTCATCGCGTTCATCGAACCCATCGCCCTCTACATGATCAAGGACCTGTATGAGACCAAGGACCAGAAGTGGTCGTTCGCCTATCCGCCGCCTGATCTGGCGATCCCCTTCGGGGAGGGCGCCGTTTATCGCGACCACGCCGGCGATTTGAGCCCGTCGTCGAAATCCGATGTACCGGACGATTTGACGATCCTCACATTTGCCAACGGATTGTATCTGTCTCTTCGCGCGGCCAGAACGCTTCGCGAAAAGCACGGCCTGAACACCCGCGTCGTCGATCTCCGCTGGCTCAATCCGCTGAACGAATCATTCATCGTCGAGCAGGCCGTGGCCACCGGGCGGGTGTTGGTCGTGGATGAAGGTCGCCGCACGGGCGGGGTCAACGAGGCGATCATGGCCCTCTTATACGAACGCTGCGCCGACCGCGTACGGGCCATACGAGTGACAAGTCGTGACACTTATATCCCCCTGGCCGCCGCGGCGGACCTGGTGCTGGTTAGCGAAGCCGACATCGTGACCAAAGCCCTCGAAATCGCGGATGTGCCAGCGTCGTCCGTCAAGGAGGATGGACGAAGCAAACACTCGCGTCGCACTCAGAAGATCGACGTACGATAAATCACGGACTCTATCGTTGTAGTTCGATTGCCCTGAAGGGTAACTCCTCAAATACCTCTTGCGCCTCCGTGATCTTGATGAATCGATCCAGTGGCACGTCGGCGAACTTCTGCATTGTCCCCGATGCCGGCCAGTAGACCTCGACCGAATCAATCTTCGTGGCGTCGCCGAGGCCGATTTCCTGACGGATCGGCGAGCCGCCGAAGCTGCTCACCGAGCCGACGGCTCGGTGGAGCGTTCGCGGCCCGGACGGAGTACTCACTCGCACGGTGATCCGTGCCCCCACGCCGTTTCGGTTGCTGGTCACGCCTATGAGCTTGATGGTCAGAAAGTGATTCCCGTGGCCAGGGTTGAGATAGAGGCTGTTGGGAAACACGTCTCCCGGATAGAAGCCGCCGAGTTGGTTGTAAATGTCCTGATCGCCGTCGTGATCGATATCGGCGAATGCCACGCCGTGACCCTTTTGCAGATGGCCGAGCCCGCCCGACTTGGTCACGTCTTGAAAGCGCCGCCCCCCGTCGTTCCGCAGCATGATGTTGGGCATCAAGGTTTCATAGTCCGGGTCACCGGTGGTCAGGTAGATGTCGAGCCAGCCGTCGTTGTCCAAATCGCCGAAGTTGGTGCCCATCGGACGATAGGCATGATCCAATCCCATTTGGCGGGTGATGTCCTTGAAGGTCCCATCGCGGTTGTTGTGATAGAGTCGGGGCCGCGTGGCGTGATCGGGTACATCGAGGTAGTCGGCGGCGACGTCGGCCACAATGGCATCGAACCCGCACACGAACAGATCGAGCCATCCGTCGTTATCGTAGTCGAAAAACCAGGTGGAAAAACTGCGCCCGACCGGCTCCGCGACGCCAGCCGTATTAGTCACGTCGGTAAAGGTGAGGTCGCCGTTGTTCTTGAAGAGCCGGTTCGGGCCCGAGTTCGACAGATACAAGTCCATATCGCCGTCGTTGTCATAGTCCCCGGCGGCCACGCCCTTGCAGTATCGATCATTGGTTACGCCCGCCCGTTTGGCGATATCGGTGAACGTGCCGTTGCCGTTGTTCAGAAAGAGCTGGCCCGGATAATCGCCCGCCTCCTTTTCCCATGCCCTCCGCGACTCGTTCCCCACGTACAGGTCCAAATCGCCGTCATTGTCGAAGTCCGCGAATGCCGCGGTTTGCGTGGGGCATGCGGGAATGGCCAATCCGGCGGCGCGGGTCACATCGGTGAACACCCCATGTCCGTCATTTCGCAGAAGCGATTTGCGAATCCGCCCGTCATCGAGCAGCCACGCGCCGCGCAGAATCAAGGCATCAAGGTCGCCGTCGTTGTCATAATCGGCGCTCATCATGTTGAGCCCGCCGAATTGATCGTCGGTGCGGGCGCGGGCCGAGGCGTCTTCAAACGTTCCGTCGCCCACGTTGCGATAAAAGGTCAGCGGACCGAGCGGATGACACGTCGAGGTGAGAATGTCCAACAAGCCGTCGCCGTCGAAATCATCAACCGAAACGCCGCCCGCGAGGTTGGAGGTGGCCACGCCCAGGGCAGGGGCGATATCGGGAAACCGCTTGATGTCGTAATCCGAATCAAAAACCGATTGCGGGATCACGTATTGCGGCGGCAGCCGTTGCGGATATTCCCCCAGCGCCATGCCCAGAAGATTCAGCAGCCAGCGAGCGGTCAGGTCGTTGGGGTCCGTTTCGAGATAGGCGAGATACGACGCAAAGGCCTTTTCGGCCGGCTCACGATCGACGTGCACGCCCAATCCGGCCAGCGGAAAAATGCAGCAATCGGCGTTGTGGCGGCGAATGCAATTCTCCACTTCCGCCTCGCGCAGGTGAACGACGCCGCGCAGGCGTTGCAGCTTGGGCGAGACCGCCCGCCCCGGCACCGATTCCACGAGTTCAAATGCCGCGGTCACCGCGGCGACGGCCTCCTTGACCTCGCCCCATTCCAAAGCTTCGCGAGCCAGTTCGCTCAACCGTTCAATCCGCGCGAGGGCCGTCAGGTTCGTCGCTTTGACTTCTTCGCGCAAACGCTCGAGCGGCGCGCGGCCATAGAATTGCTGATCAGAGGCCATCAGCCGCCTCGCGATCGCCTCGAACTCGGGCTTCTGCGGACGCCATGTCTCCGTGGCTTCGGACGGCGACTGCTCGATTGACCCCGAGCGCCGGCGGGTCTCTTGCAACATGGTCAGACGACCGGCCATGCGATGTTTGGGATCGGCGGTCACGCCCTGTTCGTATGCCCGCATGGCGTCGTCGAATCGGCCGAGTTCCTCCAAGGCCCGGCCCATCTGGAAGAGTGCTTCGGCATGCTCGGGATTGATGGCCACGGCATCCTGCAAATGTTCAGCGGCCTCGGCGTATCGTCCGAGCTTTGCCTTGGCCAGGCCCATCTCGAAATGAGCCCGGAGATACTGCGGATCAACGGCCAGCGCGTCTTGGCATCGTTCGATGGCTCCGGCGGCGTCGCCGGTCATCTGCAACGCGACCGCCCAATTCGTGAACGTTTCCGCGGTGCGCTCGCCATTTTCGATGGCCAGCGCGTAATGGGTGATGGCGTCGGGCGCGTTGTTCTGTTTGGCCAGGGCGTTGGCAAGCTTGGCATGAGCCGATCCGTTCTTCGGGGCGATTTCCACCGCGCGGCGCAAAAGCTCGATCGCCCCGGAGACGTTGCCCTGTGCCGTCACCACGCGGCCCAACTCGACATGCGCCTGATCGTGATCGGGTTTGAGCTCGATCGTTTTCTCGAAGGCTGTCCGGGCTTCGGGCAGCTTGCCCAAGAACATGTATGCCGTGCCGAGCGTGAATCGCATGTGCGGATCGTTAGGGTACACCTCGAGAAAGATCAGCATATCTCGGATCGCGTCATCGTATTTCTTGGCCCGCATGGCCGCCGCCGCTCGCGCCGCACAGGCCGCCGATCCGATGGCCAGTGCTCGCACCTCGTCGCGGACTGGATCGGGGACGTAGTGCTGGGGGGAGAGCTTGGCGGCCAAAGCGGCCTCGGCATTGGCCCGTTCGCTGTCGCCCTTGCGACGGAAGGCCTGTGCCAGTGCCGAGCGCGTGACACTATCGTTGGGTAGCAGCGCTGCCGCGCGTTCGAGGTGGGGAATCGTGTTACCGATATCGCCGTCGGCGAGCAGCACCTGGCCCAATCCACGATGGGCCATCGCGAAATCGTCATCCAATGCGAGCGTCCGTCGATAGGCGGCCGCGGCCTCGTTGCGAAGACCGGCTTTCGCCAGGAAGTTTCCGAGTTGCGTGCCCAACGGCGCATAGGTCGGGGCCAGCTTCGCGGCTTCCTCGTACAAGGCTGCCACTTGATCAGGTTCACCGTTCTGCTGCGCCGTAACGTCGGCCAGGTTGTACACCCAACGGAATTCAAGCGGGTTCAACTCCCGCGCCCGCTCATATGCCGTTCGCGCGGATTCCTGTTCCCCGTGAGCATCAAGAGCCGCGCCGAACCGACCCCAGACGACGGCATCTTTGGGCTGGGCAACGACACCTTGCCGAGCCTCGTTCACCAGTTTCACCACCCGAGGCTCCATGTTCGAAGTGTCAATCATTGGCACTTCCGAAGTGGCTGAAGGTAGCGGCTGTTCCAGTCGATCCGGCCCTTTTGACACCCACCGATTGAACGCGATGAAACCCGGAACGAGTATTCCCAACACCAGCAGCAGACTCAGCAGCAGGGCCAACGGCCGACGCCGCGAACGCGAGTGCGTGGGTTTTGCCGTCGCGCTCCGTTGACGTTCGGATGGTCGTGGATCGGACTGTTTCTTCGACCGCTTCCGGCTCATGGCATCTCGAAGTTACTCTTTTCCGTGATCATTTTGTGCCCGTGCCTCGATTGATTTCCATGACTCGATCCGCCGGCGTGCCGTCAAACCGTTCCGCGAGTCCATCCGGCCACCGAACCTCGATCTGGTCCACTGCCGCGCAATCCCCCAATCCAAAGTGCAACCGCGTGTCACTATGGGACAGGTAACTGGAACCGGCCTGTACCGTTCCCACCCATTTTCTGCCGGCACAGGTCACCGTGACCTGCGCTCCGATGGCCTCCCGCTTCAACCTCGGATCGACCGCCCGCACAATCAACCAATGCCCTTTCTGCGGGGCGTCATTGCGATACATCCTCGCCGGGCCTTGAATGTTGCTGATCACCAAGTCGATATCGCCGTCAGAATCGATGTCCCCCACGGCCAATCCCCGGGTGATCTCCAGCGGCTCGCAGAACTCCCTGGCCATCTCGCACGCGAGGGTGAAGCGGCCTGCCCCGTCGCTGACCTGAAACAGGTTCGGCTCCGCATACTCATCCCACGGGGGCTTGATCTTCACGCCCGCGGGCGGATCGGCCCGCGACACTCGCCCATTCACCACAACCAGATCAAGATCGCCGTCCAACTCGGCGTCGAACGCCGCCGTCCCGAACCCGGTCCACGGCAAGGAGGGAGCCCCCACTCCGGTCGCCGCGGTCGCGTCTTCAAAACCCGTCTCGCCGCCCAGATTCCGGTAGATCGTGTTCGTCTCACCGGAGAGGTGGGTGATGAAAAAGTCCAGGTCGGCGTCGTTGTCGAGATCGGCGGCCACGACCCCCATGCCCGCCTCCGCTTTGCCTTGGGCATTCAACGCGCACCCCGATGCGAACGCGTCGTCGCGAAACGTTCCATCTTTTTGATTGATCCAGAGGTTGTTCGGGTGTCCATCGTTGGCCACGTAGATGTCTTGCCAGCCGTCCTGATTAAAGTCCCCGCAGACCACCCCCAACCCCGCGTACGGCGGACCCGCGAGAATGCCCGCCCGCTCGCTTACGTCGGAAAACGCTCCATTGCCGTTGTTGTGCAACAACACATCGTGAACCGGCTCGTAGGCCTTGGGATCGCAATAATTCGGCCGACCCGCCCGGTCCGTACACTTCTTGAAATGGTCGAATTTCAGATACCGCGTTACGTAGATGTCGAGAAAGCCGTCGCGGTCGTAATCGAGCATGGCCACGGAGCACGACCAGCCGTCGACGTTGATGCCCGCCTTCTCGGTGATGTCCGCAAACGTGCCGTCGCCGCGATTGCGATACAGCCGACTTGGACCGTAATTCGCGACGAAGGCGTCGACATACCCGTCGTTGTCGATGTCGCCGAAGACAACGCCCATGCCGTACCCGCCGTCGCCCAGACCCGAGGCTTGCGTGACGTCAACAAACCGGCCGCCGGGTTCTTGCCGGTAGAGCCGATTCATGGGCGGCGGCTCGGCTTTCGCTTTCGGCAGGCTGTGGTTGCCGTTGGTGAAATAGAGGTCGAGATCGCCGTCGTTGTCATAATCGACCAGCGCCACCCCACTGGCCATGATCTCCGGCATGTGCAACTCACCCGTCGCCCCGGTTTCGTGCACGAAATTCAGGCCGACGTCGCCCGTAATCTCGACGAACCACTGCCCGGCCGACGACCGATCTCCGCGTGCGGTCTTGTCTCCGGAGGTCGCCTCGTTCCGATTCGTTGACGAACCCCGCTCGCACGAAGCAAGACCAACAGCGGCCAGCAGTCCCAGGTAGAACACGCCGAGGCGAAAAGGGTCTGACCGTTCCTGCATCCGATTCGCGATCACGGGCATGATGTTATCGTGTACGGATAGGCGAGTCCTCGGAAGGCATCCACCCCAGCCGATATGTCTCCGAAGTTAACGACTCGATTTGGCGTATTCGGCTGACCGGGATTGCCAACTCCAACGAGATCGGCCCGCGGAACGCTCGGGGCGTTCGACCCCGCGCGAAAGGCGTCGACAATCGCCGAGACATCGCCGAAGTTCGGTTGCGAGCCGCCTGCAAATGGCTCAACCGTGTTACCCCACGTGACGGTCGTAAACTCTTCGGATGGCCCCATGCACCATAGGTCACCGGTCGTATAGCACTCCTCCGAGACCACTCGCACCTGATACATTGACGAGGGGACGATCGCATCTCCGAATACGTGCATCAGACCTACCCCAGACCAATCTTGAAAGTGCGGTGAGCACTGAAGGGGGGAGGCTATAAAAACCGCGTTGCTCCCGGAGTCAACGTATTCCGCCGGTGGGCCCGCCCATCGGATTTGACCGTTCATGGAAGGAAAACCGTTCACGTCGATGAGCTTGAGACGAAGTGCATGGGGAGCGATCAAGTCGGAGCGGGTTACAAAAGACAGATAGCGGTTCTTGCTTCCGCAATGCTCATTAGCACAAAGAAAATCAGCGCGGCAGGGATTTGGGTCGCCATCGCACGTGTCATCTCCTGTCCACACTGACGGGACGCAATGCAGCACAATAGGACGCGCGGTCCGTGGGGCGCTACCGCAACAGTCGTCCGGCAGCGAACATTCATGACATTCTACAATGTAATAGTCGGTCTTGTCGATTACGCCATCACAGTCGAGATCAGCACCGGCGCAATCGTTGATCGGAGGGCTGCCAAAACAGAAGAAAACGATGTCGGAGTCCGATGAATCGACGATTCCATCGTGATTCAAATCCGCATCGCAGGGACACTCCTGGCATGGCGCGGTGCCTGGATTGAGGCAAAACAGAGACAAAGCCAAGACAAGCGGGTTACGGGACATCGGGACACCTCCACGACAAGTATACCACGGAGCTGACCCGAATATCGAGCGGTACCTCGGATGAGAGGTGGAGATTCAGTTGCCCGCGGTGCCCGAACCGGCCGCTTGGAGTAAGAGCGCCCGTTCCCGCTCGCCCAGATTGAGCTTTAGGGCCTGCGCTTGACCCTCGGGTGTCATTTTTCGGATCGTCCGCCGGAGGATGCGGACGGTTCTTGTATCGCCCCATTCGTCAAGGTATCCGGCCAGCTTGGACTCCAGGAACGCCAGGCAATCAGCGTCTTCGAGGACGCAAGCGTCCTTGTTTGCAGGCCAGTTCTCCCTGGTGATCAGAGTCTTCACCGTCCGAACCTTTTCCGGCGGGTAGCCGACTTCACGTAGGATCGATTCCGCCTCCTGGGCGTGAAACTGGGCGAGCGCGTCGCGCCATTGGTGATAACCGACGGTCGTCTTGGGATATCGATCGCGCGGGATCAACCATCGGCGGAGCGTATGCGCCCGAGCGGCCAGAAGCAGCTCTTCGGAGGGTTCCTTCGCCAACTGCCGCACCCATTCGTACACCCGCACGGCGAAGGCCCATTCGCGCGGCCGCGGCCGGCCATCGACGATTTCGGTCCGGGGATCTTCCTCGTTGGCCGCGTCGATTCTGCGGATCGCCTCATCGAATCGTTGTTCTACTGGAATTGCGGGTTTCTCCCATTGCGAGGTTGGCCGTGGTCGCCACGCCCTGCGATTCTTGCGGCTCTTCGCGGGGCTCGTTAGGTTGAACAATAGTGCGACGTGCCCCAAGCGTCGAGTCATCCTCCAGGTGAACCGGCTGAACGATCGAATGCCAAACAACCGCAATCCCAAAGTGCTCGACGTCGGTCAATGTGATCTTGACCATGGAAACATCGAGCGCATGTTATCCCAGAATTTCGGCGCGGAGGTCGAGCGGGTAGCCACGATCGAAGAGGCCATCCGGGCTGTCCGCGCCGGCCATCATGACCTGGTGTTGGTGAATCGAATTCTCGACGCGGACGCTACGTCGGGCTTGGAGCTCATTCGACGATTGCGGTCCCACAAGGACACACTTGCCACTCCGGTGATGCTGGTCAGTAACCACGCCGATGCCCAAGACACGGCGGTTGCGTTGGGTGCCACTCGCGGCTTCGGCAAAGCCGCCCTCACGCACGCGGCGACGCGAGAACTGCTGGCCTCGTTACTTGGCCCTTGATTGCGCCCCGGTATTGGACAATCGTCCGCCCACGGTTTATCGTTCCGCCCGCGGGTGGTCACCACGGATCCAACTCGTCGAGCGGGGATGGCACAGCGAGTGCTCTACGGGGCGCTGACCATCTTGGTTCTTTTTGCGATCGTTTGGGCCGACGCGGCCATCGCGAACCGTTGTTCGCAGAGCCTGAGCCCCGCGCCCCGGCTGCTTTTTTCCCGCGGGTCGCTCCTACCTCTGTTCATCGTCGCCATGTTGGTTGCTGGCGGATGGGAGCTGATTCATTTCCTTCGAGCGGCAGGCGCACAACCTTATTGGCGCTTCGCACTCGTCATGGTCGTTCTGGTTGGGGTGGCCCCTTGGCTTTGTTTCGGACTCAGCTATCGAATCGGGTCTCCCATCAGGGCCTCGCTGATTGCCGTTTTGCTCTCGATCCTGGGGACCGGCATCGTTGCTGTTGCGAAGCGAGATCCCACCAGTTCACTGCGAGATTCTGGGGCTACGCTCCTAGCGATTCTCTACCTGGGGTTCTTGGGTTCGTTCGCCTTACATATTCGTTCCGGTCTCTACCTTCCCGGCTCTGCCGGCGCCTGGGTGCTTCTGGTCGTCCTCCTAATCACCAAAGCCTCCGACATCGGTGCCTATTTCGCGGGCTCGCTTTGGGGAACTCATAAGCTGATTCCATCCATCAGTCCCGGCAAATCAGTAGAAGGGATGCTCGGCGGCTTTGCCGCTAGTATGCTCGTCTCCGCCCTTCTCTGGTCCATCCTTCGAGCTTGGCTCTTCCAAATCGACGCCTCGGGCCACTCGCTGCCTCCGCTCGGGCCGGTCGTTGGATTCACGTATTCTTTATTTTTCGGACTATTGATTTCAGCATTTGGACAACTGGGCGATTTATTTGAATCTTGCTTTAAAAGAGATGCCGGTCTCAAGGATTCAGGTAAAGTTATCCCCCGTTTCGGCGGTATACTTGATCTAGTGGACAGTCCGATCCTGGCCATGCCCGTTGCCTGGCTTCTGTTGACATGGGGGTAGGCCCCCGGAAGATAGTTGGATCGGAGCGTCGCGGCCCAGACCGTCGACCGGGGATGGACAGCCCGAGCCGATTCATGGGCCGCCCGAGTTCGTCTTGTTGGACATCCACATACCCATAGAAGACCCTGCCCGGCGGAGCGAGCTCTACGGCACCGCCGACCGCTACCTCCGCCTCATTCGAGCGGCCTTCGATGTTCGCATCAGCGCCCGCGACAACATGATCCGGATTAGCGGGGCGCCGGACGCCGTTCAGAAAGCGGCGCAAACCGTTGAGGACCTCCAGCGAAAACTGCGCGGTCGCCAGGGGCTTTCCGACGAAATCGTCTACGAGGCCATCGACCACGCCGCCGGAAACGGCAAGGTCGTCCTGGAGGGCGAACTGGATGTCCTGCTCCCGGGGGCCAACATCACCCCCAAGAGCGACACCCAGCGCCTCTACGTCCAATCCATCCTCGACAGCGACCTGACGTTCTGCCTTGGCCCCGCCGGCACGGGAAAGACTTACCTGGCGGTTGCCGTCTCGGTTCAGTTGCTGAAGCAGCATCGGATCAAGCGGATCGTCCTGGCCCGCCCGGCGGTCGAGGCCGGTGAGAAGCTCGGCTTCCTCCCGGGCGATCTTCAGGCCAAGGTCAATCCGTACCTGCGGCCCCTGTTCGACGCCATGAACGACATGATGACCTACGAACAGATCCGCCGGTTTATGCAGAACGACATCATCGAGGTCGTACCTCTGGCCTTCATGCGCGGGCGGACCTTGAACAACTCCGCCATCATTCTCGATGAGGCTCAGAACGCGACGCCCTCCCAGATGCTCATGTGTCTGACCCGCCTCGGCCACGACAGCAAGATGATCGTCACCGGAGACGATAGCCAGAGCGACTTGGGGGACATCGGAAGCAGTGGTTTCACCGACGCCGTCGCGAAGTTGCAGGGTATCGAGGGTGTGGCCACGGTGAGACTGACCAAGAAGGACATTGTTCGGCACCCGTTGGTGCAACGGGTGGTGGAGGCATACGGGCGTAGCTGATCGCCCGATGTTTGTATGTTCGGGATTTTCGGTAATCGCAACGGACGACGGCGGCGCCAGGTATGGGAACGGCGCAGCCGCTCAGCCGGGTTGCCGCGAGCGCTGTGGGCTTCGCGGTTCTTCTCGCTGAACAGCTTGCTGGTCGCGGCTCTGCTGATCGGCATCGGGGCGGTCAGCCTCATTGGCGATTCGACGACGCATTACTCGGTCGGCCAGCGGCTCGAGCACCCGATCTACGCCGCCATCGATTTTCAGGTTCCTGACGAAAAGCAGACCGCTGCCGCGAAAGAGGCCGCGCGGGCCGCGACACCCAGCTACTACACCCTCAATTCCCCGGCCCTTACCTTTGACCGGGTCCGCGCGGAACTTCGCCGTGTGTTTCAGGCGGCAACGGATGCCGAGACGTTTGAGGGATTCGCGCAGGCCATGAAGGAATTGGGCATTCCCGCCGAGACCGCCTCATACGAACGGCTGCGCAAGCTCGTCGATGCTCCCGAGGAAGTGGGCCATGCCCAATACCAATCCTGGATCGACAAGCTCCCGCTGGAAAGTCAGTTCGTGGTGCGGGGGTTGATCCGGGAGCCGCGCGAGCCAGCCAGCGCCAGGGACTTCATCGTCCTTGAGTCGACGGACGAAGAAGGCCGGCCGCGGCAGACCCAAATACCCCATGCCGACCTCGTGCCCCAGGGTAGAGAAAAAGCCCTGCATGGAGCGGCCAGCGACGTCTCCCGAGTCGTTCCGTTTGATTTACGTTCGACGGTGGAGGCGGTCGTTGTTGCTGTGTTCCAAGAGCAGCCCACGCTGCTGTATAACCAAGAGCGGACCGAGACGGCCATGCGCGACGCGGAAGAGGGCACTTCGCCGGTGGTGATCGCTCACGTCAAGGGCAAGCCGTTCATTCAACCGGGCCCCCTCAGCCCCGATGCCTTGGAATTATTCAAGGCCCACGAAGCCACCTACGCCGATTTCTTGGCAGAGGACGTGCCCGAGGCGAAGGTTGTCCGGCGCGAGCGCCTTCTCCGCACCGCCGGCCTGTCCATTCTTGTTCTTCTACTGGCCGTCAGCCTCGTGGTATTCGGCGGCTTACAACCGGCGCATGGCGCGATTCACCCATTCCGCACTTTTGCGTTCGTCAGCCTCATGATCGCTACCTTGGTGGCCGTCCGCGTCGTGGACATGAAATGGCCGGAAATCCCCGAACTGGCGTTTGCCCCCTGCCTATTCTCGGCGGCCGTCTTGGCGATCGCTTATCGCCGCCGCGTCGCGATGGGCTCGATGTGCATCTTGGCGATCATCGTGGCCACGGTGGTTCGCGCCGATGTGGGTTTTCTTCTCACGCTGCTCTGCGGTGTGGTGGCGATCAGCTTCCAGCTCAACGAGGTGCGATCGCGCACCAAGTTGATAACCGCAGGATCGTTGACCGCGCTAGCGATGATGGTGGTTTCCGCCGCCGCCGGGACGTTCGACGGGCGCACTTTTGAGTCCATTCGCGCCCACGCCCTTTGGGCCGGCGCCTGCGCCCTCTTCGCGATGTTTTCCGTGTCCGGATTGCTGCCGATTATCGAGCGCTTGTTCCGGAACGCCACCGCGTTGACCCTTCTTGAATGGCGCGATCCGACGCGCAAGCTGCTTCAACTGCTGGCCCGCGAAGCGCCAGGAACCTACAACCACAGCCTGGTCTTGGGCACGATGGCCGAGGCCGCCTGTGAACGGATCGGGGCCAACGGATTGCTCGCCCAAGTCGGCGCGTTGTTCCACGACATCGGCAAGATCCCCAAGGCCGACTACTTCACGGAGAACCAGGGCGGCGGCGCCAATCGGCACGACAAACTCGCTCCCTCCATGAGCCTTCTGATCATTTTGGGTCACGTGAAGGACGGACTTGAAATGGCCAGGGAATACAAGCTGCCTGTCGTTCTCCACCAGTTCATCGCCGAGCACCACGGCACGACCGTCATCCGATATTTCCATCACATGGCCAGCGAAAAGGTCGCGCAGACCGCCAGCGGCCGCCATGACCGCGAGATCTCCGAGGCCGAGTTCCGCTACCCGGGACCGAAGCCGCGCACCCGCGAGTCGGCGGTCCTCATGCTTTGCGACGGTGTCGAGGGCGCTGTCCGTTCCCTAAGCGAGCCGACTCCCGGTCGTATTGAGAGCATCGTCCATCAGATCGTGATTGACCGTCTCAACGACGGCCAGCTAGATGACTGCGACATCACCTTGCGGGAGGTCCGTTTGGTCGAGGAATCGCTGGTCAAGAGCTTGTGCAGCATCTACCACGGCCGCGTCAGCTATCCCAAGGCCCGCAAGATTCGCGAAACGCCCCCGCAAGCGCTACGGGTCAGCGTGTAGGCGCTTGTTCGTGAACCGAGCCGCCGGGGGGCTTACCACCAGCGCCGGCCACGCTTTGAGGTCTCATGAGCACCACGACGGCCCATGAAATAACAGTTTCGTGGCAAGATATCCCCTTCGTTCCCGAAACGGAATCGTTGATTCGTCGGGCCGTTCAAGCGGCGTTGGGGCGCCATCTCTCATCGACGGCTTGCGTGAACGTCGTTCTGGTCAATGATGAAATCATCGGGCGCTTGCATCAGGAATTCCTCGGCTCACCGGGCCCTACCGACGTCTTATCGTTCGACCTGAGTGATGAAGCGCCTCCGCCCGCCGCGATGGCCGCTCCGACTTCCCCGGCCGCTCACCTTATCGAAGGTGAAGTTGTCGTGTCCGCGGAGACGGCCGCCCGTGAAGCCGCGCACCGGGGCATCGACGTCTCCGCCGAAATCGCTCTGTACGCCCTGCACGGCACGCTTCACTTGCTGGGCTTCGACGATGCTGATGACATTCGCGCTTCTCGAATGCACGCCGAGGAGGCGGCCATCCTTTCCTCCCTCGGACTCGGCGATGTATTCCAGGCCCGGCCCCGACGCGATGCAAAGCAATGAGAAAGTCCGCCGATGGGCATGAAACGTGCCACTAAGGCGAGAAGAAGAAAACGCCCTTCAAGTCCTCCGTCATGCTGATCGAACCGCGGATGCCTCCTTGCTCGCGGAACGAGGTGGCGCGGAACTGATAGAACATTCCCACTTCGAGTGCCGTGCCCGCGTATTCAATGCTCACCTCCGCCGAGCCGGTCACCGGGCCAAGTTCGGTTTGCCACACCGAATTGCCGAACGCGTCAAACACCCGCAGCGTGTAGCCGTCTTCACTGGAGTCGTCGGCCCAGCTCAAGGTCGGCGTGGCCTCTGTGACCCGTTCGGGTTCGTCCGCCCCGGGGCTAATGACCACCAACGCCTCGGTCACCTTGAAGCCTTCCGAAATCGAAATGGTGTTTCCTGTCACTGGATCGGGAACTTCGATGTGGATGATGTCCGTACCGGAAATGCTCAGGTCCGGATCGCGGACTAGGTCATCGTTCTCGAACGCGGCCAACACCACGTAGCGCCCGTCCGGAACGTTCTCGATCGAAAAAGCCCCGCCCACGTTGCCGGCGCGAAGCCCCGGCGGCACCTGACCGCGCGCCGTCACCTCGTCGAACGTGCTTTCGATGGCCAGCACCACACTGGTCACCAACCCGCCGGGAGCGTTCACGATCTGCACGTTGCCGGAAACCGTGCTGAGGGCCGCCGTACGGCCGGCCAGGTTGACCCCGGTCCGATCCTCGTCCGCGGCCAATGAAACGACCGCGGCCTCGAGTTGGACCCCGGCCGCGTAACCTTGCACAGTGTAGGCACCGAGCGGCACATTGAAGATCGTGTAGGCTCCGGTGGAGTCGCTGAACCCCACGTATGTGTCTTCTCCGCCTTCGGCCACGATCAGCACGCTGGTCAGACGGCTGGCTTGAACGGTTCCGGAGATCGAGCCGAGGGCCGAGGTGTCCCCCGCCAGGGCGATGAGGCCGATTGTGGTCAGAGCGCTTTCGATGTGCCACCGCGTGTCACTTTGAACGGCGGTGGTCACGTCGATCGGCAGCGCCGGCCGCAAGGCGGTCGGAAACTCTTGATACCCAGCAGCCTGAGCGCGAAGGGTGTAGACGCCGTCCATCGGGGCGCCGGCGTCATTCCGCGAAGCGGGAACGACGAGCTCATATCCGCCGTCGGCACCCGTGATCACGGAAGTACCCGCGGGCGCACCGTTGATATCGACAGCTTGGACGATGGCGCCTTCGATGGGCGATCCGTCTGACGTCGCGATGATCCGTCCGATGATGATGACCGGAATCGTGCAATGGTTTTCGCCATCGGCAAAGGCCTCGCACACTTGACCCTGAGGGCAATCCTCGGTGACGAGAGGGTCGCAGCGGTCGTCGCCGGTTGTCGGCGGACGCGGCGTACAAGCCGCAAAGGCCATCAGTGCGATACAAGCCGCGAGAGCCGGCCACGTCCGTTGAAACTGATTCATAGCTACCTCCATTCTTGATCCTCCCGGGCTGATCACCTTCCCCGCGATCGACGTTCGTAATCCAGGGCGATCGTACCACGGTCGATCGCGATTCGCCCCTGTCGAAAGAACGCGTCGTTTTCGATCGAATTGCGTCGTTTTTTTGATGAATTTCGATCGATTTTTGATGGTTTTGGGATCCTTTTTGACCTTTTTGATCGTTTTTAATGTGAGCGCGCTCATATTAGTCCCCCGAAGGCAAATCGCTCCTTCTAACCAAGAGAACGCCCTACCCGATCGGTGTTTTGAGAATTCCACCGATCACGAGGCCTCAAGGAATTCGGCGAGATTATCGGGCCGTGAGAGGCAAGAGTAAGATGCAACAGGAGACAGCAGGAGAGAACGGAGGGGGGAATTTGCACGTTCTTTCAAACCTCCGTTCCCTCTGTTTCCTCCTGTTCAAACAAGACGGCGGGCCTAGCCCGCCCTACGTCGTGCGGGGTCGGAAGGCCAGCTTGGCGCCGGTTAAGGTGAGCAGGGTAAGCACGACAAGGCCCCACTCGGAGACGGTGGGGATGGTGGCCGCGCAGCCGAAGAAGTCCTCGTCGTTGCAAAGAAAACCCGCGCTGTCGGATATGCCGCCCTGGGCCTGACAACAGGTGACATCCGTGTCGATGCAGGATTCGTCGGAAAGACAGCAAGCGGTCACACCTTGGCACACGGCGCCCTGGGCGAAAGTGCCGCTGATCGTCGCGCATTCTTCCGCGGTGCGGCCGTCGACGCACACGCCGGCGGTCGCGCAGCAAACGCCGCAAATAGAAGCATCGTACGTATTCGAGCAGGCATCGGACGATTCGTCGCAGGTATCGATCGTACATCCGATTCCATCGTCACAGTCGACAGGCGTCCCCGGCTCGCAACCGGAAAAGGGGTTGCAGGTTTCGACATCGTTGCAATACAGGCCGTCGTCACACGCCGAGTCATCTGCCGTTGAAGTACAGGAGTCATTCGCTTCGTTGCACACATCGATGGTACACATGATGCCGTCATCGCAGTCAGCGACTAGTCCGGGTATGCATCCAGCCGCCGGGTCGCAAACCTCCGCGCCGTCGCAGAACAAACCATTGTCACAGGCGGGATGGTTCGGGGTGAAAACGCATGCATCACTGTCCTCGTCA
>Ga0137430_1000126_pt1 | contig 21278 bp, 23 predicted proteins | sample EasRivERMZT754_2_FD_104651 | JGI IMG/M metagenome (GOLD analysis project Ga0137430, IMG submission 104651) | Soil microbial communities from meander-bound floodplain in the East River, Colorado, USA - East River MetaG ERMZT754_2 | ecosystem: Environmental > Terrestrial > Soil > Floodplain ...
ATAAGCGACGATACTGACTCACCGTCATCCAAAGCAAACGCGGCGACATAAACAAGGCCCGCGACCTTCGGGTCGTTACCAGCTTCTGTGATCACTGCACCGCCGTAGGAGTGGCCCACGAGAATTACCGGACCGTTTTGCGTGGCCAGCACGCGCTTGGTTACTGCAACATCGTCCGCGAGCGATATTGTTGGATTCTGAACGATGCTGACGTTGTAGCCGTCCCTCTTGAGGATCTTATAGACTTCTTCCCAACCAGAACCATCCACGAAGCCGCCGTGGACGAGGACTATTGTGTTTACAGGTATTCCAGCCATAATGATTTCCTTTCTTTGTTTTCTGTTAACCGAGATACCCGGCCAGCCAGCCGTTATCGCGGTAAATGGGTTCGATCGTTCGCCGGGTACTCGTTATTTCGTTGCCGTTTCATTTCGGTAGCGCGTGCCACTTGGTCCGAAGCCGGAGATCTGAACGACGGCGGGCGATCCGCCGGTGCGCGCGAAGTGCGGCACGTTCGGTGGTTCGGTGTAAAAGCTGCCCGCAGAAAGTTCCTTGAGCTCCTTCTCGTCGAATCGAGTTCCGTAACCGAAGTGCCACGTCCCTGAGATTACGGTAACGAACCGGTCATCCGGATGATGGTGCGCTTCGATTCGGGTGTTCGCTGGGACGTTGAGCTGAATACTGTATGCGCCGGGTTGCGTCGGATTACCTCGCAGCAGGCGGGTCTGAATTCCAGAGACCCCCGATGTTCCTGTACCCGCTCCTGTCGGTGGAATCGCCTCAATATCGGCCGCGTCCAACCGGAGGCCAGAGGTGACTGTGCGCCGATCACCAAGGAAAGCAGTGAGAGTCGGGATGACGATCTGCGGCGCTTCTTCCATGAGCCAATGCCCCGAACCTGGGATTATTTGACCTTGAACATTTGTTGCTACCAACCTGGCCTGTTCGATGAGAAAATTGCCGCTGGCTTTTTCGCCAGTGAGCACGAGCACCGGCATCGGAAGCGGCTTGGCGCTCAACTCGGCGAAGTCCTTCGCATCGCGCTCGAAGTTGCGGAAGTATTCAAAGCCAGCGCGCATCCCGCCCGGCTGCGCGTAGGCTTTCGCGTAAAGCTTTCGGTCGGATTCGGACACGGAATGTTTCGGATCGGCGGCGAAGTCGTTCCAGAAATGTTCGAAGTAAGTCCGCTCGCGATCTTTGACCAAAGCGAGCGGCACTTCGCCGTAAAAGTGGAAATGCCACAAATCGCGCATCAGCCAGACATTCTTCCAGTCGCCGATGCCGGGCAAAAAGGCGTCCATCAAAACCACGCGCTCAGTTTCTTGCGGGAATTGCGCGGCATAGGCGTAGGCCACCATCAAGCCAATGTCGTGACCGACGATGCTCACGCGATTCAAACCCAGCGATGCGATCAAGTGGTGAATGTCCACGGCCATGTTCTTCTTGTCATAGCCTGATTCCGGCTTGGAGGAATCGCCCGCACCGCGAAGGTCGGGAACGATGACCGTATGGTTCGTAGCCAGCAGCGGCATGATGGGATTCCACATGTGGGCGGTTTGAGCGTAGCCGTGCAGCAGAACTACCGGATTGCCTTTGCCGCCGATGAAGTAGTGCAGTCGCGTTCCGTTTACAGTAGCGAAATGCTCCGTGAAGCCAGCGGAGACTTTGCCCGCGGTCGCCGTGAATGAGGCGAACGCCAGTATCATCGTGATGACAAAACTTGCGATGCCGCGTCTGCGTTCCGGCAATTTTCGTTGAATGTTCATCGTTATCTTTCGCTTTCTTGTTCACGCGCTGGTTTCGTGCGCTCTCATCGACATCGACCACGGTTATTCGGCCTGCCATTGAACAAGGCGAGATTTCGGGAACAAATGGCTAACTGCTTGCCACAATTTTTTGATCGTCTGGAAAAGCGAGGGGCTGATCTGTGAGGGCGAGCCTTTCGAGCAACCAAGGCCGAGCCGGACGAATCCTTTACCCAGTTCGAACGGCGAACACTTCGACCGACGTGTCCGTGAATTGCGTGAGTTGACGAACCTCGAATTGACACGAATTGGCAGGCTTGCCGCCAGGCCATAAACCGGTAAACTGCTTCCATGAGCTACAAGACGGTGGAAGTCGAACTCGAGAACGGACGCGTGCGCCCATCAGGCTCTGAAACGTTGCCGGACAAAGCCCATGCCCTGCTCACCATTCTGACTGCCACACAGACGCCTAACCCCGAGAAATCAAACGGTTCTCTTGCCGACCGTGTCGCTGATTTGGCCGGCATCGGACGCGGCGAGCACACCGACCTCTCAACCAACAAAGCGCACCTGGATGATTTCGGCCGATGAAGCCGGTCATCTTCGACACCGGTCCGCTGGTGGCGTGGTTCTGTCCGCGCTTCTCGCACGACTCAGAACTGACTTCTTGCTCAAATCGGCCAAACACGGCATGTTAGTCGCATGAAAACCGCGAGCGCTCAGCAAGTGCCTCAGAAATGGTCTCAGATTTTGGAGTGGGTGGCTGCGGGCGAAGAGGTGGAAGTCACAGAGCAGGAAAAGGTCATCGCCAGAGTCGTTCCTGCGACGCAACCTGACTTCCTCGGGCGGGCCAAGAAGATTTGGGGCGAACAACCGCCCGGCAAGCCGTTGAGCGAACTGGTGGTTGAAGCGCGCTGGGGCGAATCGTGACTTATCTGGACACTGGCTGTTTCGTCAAACTCTACTACCCGGAAGCAGACAGCGCCCAAGTCATCGCGAAGATACAAGGCAAGTCCATCTGCTACACGCCGCTCCACGAACTGGAGTTCGTGAATGCCCTTCAACTCAAAGTCTTCTTACAGAATGCAACACCGCAGCAGGTGACCGCAGCGCGAGCACTGGTCGAGACGGATTTGAAATCCGGCGTACTGACTTCGGCAGGCGGCGACTGGCCCACCCTTTTCCGCGAGGCGGTGAAACTTGCGGAGCAGCACACCGGCACGATCGGTTGCCGCTCGCTGGATATCCTTCACTGCGCCGCCGCAAAAGTCCTGGCCGCGGCGGAGTTCATCAGCACAGACACCCGGCAGAAGAAACTGGTCACAGCCATGGGTTTGAATCTCGTGACGATTTAAACCGACGCTGAACGCACCGAAATTCTCGTTGAGCGACCTGGCGAGCAGCAGTATTGGCTTTACCTGCCATTCATCGAGGAAATTTTCGACGTTTCACTCGATCAACTGGCAACTGCAACAAGTAGTTAAAGGCCGGTATCACTGGGTCTCTTTCGGCCTTATTGGCAGCACGTGGCCAAGGTGATCAGCAAAGACGAGATTGTTGTTGCTGAGAAGGAGCGGTGTGTCATCGGTAGCAGTGGGCAACCAGAAGAACCAAGCGTAGTTTTCAGACGCAGTTCCAACTTTCCGGGTTGCCCGAGCGAAGACAGCGAATCTTCCTTTGCGCGGCAGCTTCAGTTCAAATCTCCCATCCGCGTCTGTCAACGTCCTCGTGTGCGGTGCGGGCAAAGGATCGGACAGGTAAAATTCCAAGGTCGGGAACTGCTCCGCTGCCTTGCTGACGTTTTCATACTCTGCCTTGCATGAAGCCACTCGGCTGGACAAGGCGGCAACTTGCTTTTCGGAAGGGCCGTTGACAGCTGTGATTTGTTTTTCAACTTCGGCAAGTCGAGCCTTCTTCGCCGCGAGCATCGGCGCAATCTCCTTTTCTTGGCGGTCAATTGCATCCAGTTCCTTTTTCAGTTTCAACGCCTTTTCGAGTTGGTCAGCCGCATCAGTCAATGACTGTGACGCGCGCGGCCGTAGCATCTGCGATTGCAGCGCCTCCATTTTCTTCATCGTGGCGAGACGCGCTTCCGTGGGTCCATTATTGAGTTCCAAGACTTCACGCTTCAGAGCAGGGAGCTGAGACTTCTGTTCCAGGAAGGCGGGTTGAAATGCATCGTTCGTCTTTTGGAATTCGTCCAAAGCGTGTTGCACTTCTTGAAGCTTCTTTTCAGCATTTCGAAGGTTCTCGGTTCGCGAGGAAACTTCCGATTCAACGGCGGACTTTTTCTTTTCAAGGAACATGGCGACGCCCTGTTCGTCGAACACGAGCACGTCCACGAGGCCAAGCTTTACGTTCTCCGCCCCGCCCGTCACAATGAAGACTTGGCCCTTCGTAGGCTTTGGCGAGCAACCAGTGAAACACCAGCAAGCCAAGCCAACCGCGAACAGGAATAGCTTGGGAAGCGTTCTCATAGGGAAAAGATTATGTCCGCAGACTGGAGAGTGTCGAGAGAAGACATTTTCCTTTGGCCGTACGCGTGATACACTGCGGCTTCTTTCCTCCGTGGTAAATCCTTTCGCGTGATCGCGGCGTGTTGCCGCCGTCCAGCGAACAACCATGAAGAAATTCATCGCACTCGCACCTCGTGACGCTTGGCATCACAGTGTCGGCACGGCCGCGATGGATCGTTTACGAAACTTTTGGCGCAAGCGTCAGCGAAGCAGCTTAGGAATTCCTGATCTCGTGAAAAATCCAGGTGCGGGCAAACGTCCAGTAGTTTTTTACCGTGGCAACTGAAACGCCCAGCACTTGGGCGGTTTCCTCATTGGTCATGCCGGCGAAGTAACGCAGCTTGACGACCTCGGCTTGGGCTGGATGTTCGGTTGCGAGTTTGTCCAGCACCTCATGCACGGCTAATAATTGCCGGTCGGCGTCAGGGGCAGCCAAATCCTGCTCTTCCAGGTCAACGCGCTCGCAGCCTCCGCCATGACGCTGGGTGAGTTTGCGGCGCGCGCGGTCAATAAGTATGCGGCGCATCGCCTCGGCAGCGGCAGAAAAGAAATGAGCGCGATTTTCAAATTTTGGATTCTTGCCGCCCACCAATCGCAACCATGCCTCATGCACCAATGCCGTGGGTTGGAGTGTCTGGCCAGGTGCTTCCTGGGCCATCTTGCTGGTCGCCAGTCGACGCAATTCCTCGTAAACAAGATCAAGCAGTTCGTCAGCGGCCTTCGGGTCGCCTTGCTCGACGGCAGTCAGCAATAAAGTGGCATCGGCCATGTGTCTTAAGAAACTGCTCTCACTGGAACTATCGAAATTGTTCGCGCAAAAGACAACGTGAAATCCAGCCGACACAGAATCGTTACTTAGTTCTTCTCGGACTTCAGGAGTGCTGTCGCCTCATCCAACCAAATCCGCGCAAAGAGCCAGCCCAGCCAGTCGCTGCCGACATTCTGGGCGTTAGGCGCGAACGTAATCTTTGGTGCCAACGCGTCTCCTTTGACGAGCAGAGCGCGCGCTTCACCCTTCTGCCCGAGCTGCCAATGCGCCATTGCCAGCACGGCGCAAGCGTTGGCTCGGGCGTGAACAGAGGAGCTGGTGAGCGGTTTCTCCGCCCATTCAATCGCCTCGGCAAAACGGCCTTGGCGATACTGCGCTACGGCCTTGCAAACCTGGAAGTGCGTCATCGAAGGCTCGCCACTGCCGCGAGTGATAGCGATGTCCGCAAGCCTGTCTGCCCAGACCAAATTCATTTCTGAATTGGTCACGAGCAGACAGTCCTTCGCCATGCGCTCCGCTACGTACGGATTCAGAGTATTGGTGAACGTGTTGGCAATTCTCCGGCAAAGTAGCTCGTAGCCCGGGCGATCGCCCGTTATCACCAACAGAGGAGCAAGCATGTGATAGCGGTAGTGCTCCTCCGGCTCATGTTCGAGAGCAAGGGCGGCGTCGGCAGCAGCTTCCTGCCAGCGCCCCTGTCGTCCCCTGAGATCAACGCGCAACGCCAGCAGTTTGACGCTAGCTGGTTTCTTGATGAACTCGGGCGTCAACGCTTCGTTCAGGACTTGTTCTGCATCAGCAAATTTATTCTGCGCCTTGAGTGCGCGGATGAGTCCCTCCACTTCCGCCAATGTTGCGCGATCTTCATTTCCGTCGCGCTTCCGCCTGAGGCTCAGCGTTTCGCGATGCGTGGTCTCTGCTTCCTCCCATTTTCCTTCCGCCTCAAGCACAAGCCCGAGAGTCCGTAATGAATCAATCGTGGCCGGATGATCGTCGCCCAACAGCTTGCGTTGAATCGAAAGGGCCGCGTTCAGGATGGAATGGGATTCGGCGAGGTTCCCTCGTTGTCGCATACGGTCGGCAAGGATGGAGAGGTTGTTCGCAACATCGGGATGCGCATCGCCGAGGAGTTTCCGTCGCATGGCGAGCGCTTCCTTCTCCAATGATTCGGCCTCCGCAGTTTTGCCGGTGAAGCCTATCGCCCATGCGACATCCATGAGCGCGGCGGCTACGAGTACGTGCTCGTCTCCGAGCAGCCGACGGCGCATCGCCAGCATTTCGCGTGCGGTGGTTTCGGATTCGGCACGCTTGCCTACGTCGCCGAGAATGACACAAAGGTTGTGGAGCGAATCCGCTACCTCCAAATGTTCGTTCCCGAAAAGTTTTTGCCGGATTTCCAACGCCTCGCGAATAAGCGCTTCCGCTTCCGTGAGTTTCCGTTGCCGGCGATACACACTCGCGAGATCGTTAATGGACGTTGCGACATCCGCGTTCATGTTGCCAAAGAGTCGCCGCCGAATGTCGAGCGCCTCTCGGTCCACCTCTTCCGCCTCGGCAAGTTTGCCCTGCTTCCACAGCGCCTGGCCGAGGTCGTTGAGCAAGGAGGCTGTCTGGCTCTCCGGCCCTGACAGTTTCCGGTTAAGCGCCAGCGCCACGCGTTCCATTTGCTCAGCGCGATCATAATTTCCGATTTCCAGGTAGAGCTTGCCAATGAGGCCGCGCAGTTCAGCTTCGACGGCAGGTTGGTTGGCCATTTCCTTACCGACACGTTCGGCCGTGCGATCCAAAATCTCACGCAACATCGTGGTGTCCCGCCCGAGAGAGACGGAAGGTCCCACACCTTGGAGCATCTCTTGCAGGAATTGTGTAATTTGTCGGCTCTTGGTCGCTTCGATCTCGGCCTTCGCCTTGTCGAGTTTGGCTTTGGCTAGAGAAGCCGAAACCACGATCAAGCTCACTACGAGCAGGGCAGCAACAACTCCGATGCCCGCAAATAGAAATCTGTTGCGCAGGACCAACTTCTTGAACTTGTAAAGTTTGCTGGGCGGACGCGCGGCAATGGTCTCGTTCGCAAGAAAGCGCTTCACATCCAGCGCGAGTCCGTTCGCTGTTTCGTAACGCCGCGTGCGATCCTTCTCCAGAGCTTTCATCGCGATCCAATCCAGGTCTCCGGCGACGGCGCGAATCAGCTTGGGCGGTTCGGACTTTCGATGCTGAGCAACGGTCGTTAAATCTGCGCCCGCCATCGTGTTTAACCTTGTGGAAGGCCGGACGGGTTCTTGTTCACGAATCACACGGCGAATTTCATCGAGGCCGGCCTTGAGCAATTCGCCGGTGTCAAAGGGTGTCGAACCGGTTAACAGTTCGTAAAGCAACACACCGAGGCTGTAGATGTCCGTGCGCGTGTCCACGTCCACACTGGTGAGAGCGGCCTGTTCCGGACTCATGTAAGCGGGCGTGCCAATGAGCATCTCGAACGCCGTGAAAAGTGTCTTGTCTGTCAACCGCTGGTTCGTCGTTGCCTTGGCGATGCCAAAATCAATCACCACGGGTAAGGGCGCACCTTCCAGCGAGCTGGTCACAAGTATGTTGGAAGGCTTGATATCCCGATGGATGATTCCCTTTTGATGTGCGTGCTGAACGGCCTGACAAACCTGAACAAAAAGTTTCAGTCGCTCCTCGGTCGTCAGCGAATTCTGATCGCAGTATTCGGTGATTTTGATACCACGGATGAGTTCCATGACAAAATACGGCCGGCCGGATTCTGTCGCGCCCGCATCAAATACCTTGGCGATGTTGGGATGATCCATCAACGCAAGGGCCTGCCGCTCGGCCTCAAACCGGGTGATGACGCTTTTGGTGTCCATGCCCGGCTTGATGATCTTGAGGGCTACCTTCCGGCGGACCGGCTCTTCCTGTTCCGCCATGAAAACCACTCCGCAACCACCTTCGCCGATCTGCTGGAGCAGTTTGTAGCGGCCAATGCGATCTCCTGGTTTCTCGCCAACGAAAATTCCCGGTTTGGCTTCAGAAGAGGTTCTCTGCGGAGATTCTTCCAAGAAATCGCCGACCTGATCATGGGCTTGCAGCAACGCTTCGACTTGTCGGCGCAGTTCCAGGTCACCGCCGCAGGCACGCTCCAAATAAGCGGCGCGTTGGTCGGCAGGCAACTGGATAGCTTCCGTAAATACCGCCACCTTGCGATTGCCAGGGCCATTCATTACACCTTTTGCATCATGCTCTGATGATTTTGCAAAGCAAACGCGAATACATCGATGCCAACCGTTGGTGTCATCAAATCATTGTCTTCCGGCCTTCGTTGCTGGAATTGCGGCCGGTCAGGCCATTAATACAAGGCGAGATTTGGGGCGCAAAAGGCTAGCGACTCGGACAAACGTTTCGGCCCGGCGGAAAGATTGCAATTCAACGGTTGGCAAACGCCTTCACTTCCGGCAACGACCGCACATCAGCCACAAATTTCGCAAGCAGCGCGGAAGCATTGTCCTTCCGCCACACCAGCGCAAACGGCAACGGCAACTTCAAGTCAGTCACCGGCAGCAGCGCCACGCTTTCGGGACATCGCCAGCGGGTGGCTCCACTGACGAATGCCACGCCCATCCGACACGACACCAGGCTGAGAAGCGTCGCTTCGTTCACTGCTTCTTGAATGATGCGCGGCGATCTGAGGCCGCCGCGAAAGCATTCGTGCATCAGGCGATCGTAGTAAGCCGGGCTTTCCCGTCTTGGAAACCAAATGAAAGCAGCATCGCTCAAATCCCGCAGCCGGAGCTTTTTCAATTTTGTCAGTGGATGTCCCTTCGGCGCGGCCAACATCAGATTGAGCGAGGCAGCCGGCAGTTGAGTCAGCTCGCGATTGATACTGGAAATCGTAAAGAGGAAGCCTGCGTCCAACTGGCCGGTCCGCACAGCTTCAATCTGCTCCAGAGAACTCAGTGGCTTGAGTTGCAATTCCGCGTCTATTTGTCGCTCGCGAAACATTCGGAACGAATCCGGAACCACGCCGTGCCAGGATATGCTTTCCACGAACCCCACTCGTAGCGTGCCCGACTGGCCGGAAGCTACACGCTTGGCGCGTGCGGTTGCTTCGTTGATTTGCTGAAGAATGCGCCGGGCATCCTCCATGAAACATTTGCCCGCCGCGCTTATCTTCACGCCACGCGGCAGGCGGTCAAATAGTTTGAAACCAATCTCCTCTTCCAAATCCTGAATCTGACGCGAAAGGGCAGGTTGAGCCACGCGAAGCCGTTGCGCGGCTCGATTGTAATGTTGCTCCTCTCCAACGGCCACGAAGTATCGCAAATGTCGCAGTTCCATTCCGATACCGTATCGATTGGTTCGATAATAAAGATGTTTTAGACGCATCGGGAATTCTCTGGGAAAGTAGCGCTGTGAAACGAAACAGCAGAACGAACAGGAAGCAGACGAAAGCGAATGGACGCGGCTGGCGGAGACCAAAGCCCGTTGAGAAATCAAAGCCTGTGACGCCTCTGCCTTCCGCCTGGGAACGATGACGGCAACTCAAAACCTCAAAAACAATCACGACTCTTATGAGCACTCAAAATCAAAAAACGATCTTTATTACTGGCAGTTCCTCAGGCCTCGGTCGAGCTACGGCCAAACTGTTTGCCTCAAAGGGATGGAAGGTCATCGCCACCATGCGCAACCCGGAAAAGGAAACAGAACTGAGTAACATCTCCGGTGTGGCCTTGATGGCTCTGGACATCACGAACCCAAAACAGATTACGAGCGTGGCCGAAGAAGTAATGGCGAGAGGCGGCGTGGACGTTGTTTTCAATAATGCAGGCTATGGCCTTTCGGGGCCACTGGAAGGTCTAACGGACGAACAGATCATGCGTATGGTCAATACGAACATGTTGGGGGCGATCCGCACCACAAAAGCTTTTGTCCCTTATTTCAGAGAGAAGAGAGCCGGTCTGTTTATCAATACAACCTCGATTGGCGGCCTGATGACAGTCCCTTTCAATTCCATATACCACGCGACCAAATGGGCGCTTGAAGGCTGGAGTGAAAGCATGGCTTTTGAATTGAATCAATTTGGCATTGGCATGAAAACCGTATCGCCCGGCGGTATGAGAACAGATTTCTTTACCCGCTCTTTCGATACGGGTTGCCACCAGGCTTATGACGAATTGGTTGACAGAGTCATGAGTAAGATAACCGATCCCAAGCAGATGGAGACATACTCGTCTCCCGGTCAAATCGCCGAGGTGGTTTACGAAGCCGCCACCGACGGAAAGGAACAACTCCGCTATGTAGCTGGCGCAAACGCAAAAGCGACCTATGCAACGCGTTTGCAGATGGGAGACGAAGCTTTCCGCAACGCGATCAATCAGCAGTTTTTCGGACAATTAGCTCTCACAAATGGCAGGTAACTAATGCTTGGCGGTATTCCCCTGGGTCGCCCGAACAGGCCCGATGAGGTTGCGGAGCTTGTGGCGTTTCTCGCGTCGGACCGAGCTTCCGCCATGACAGGGAGCGAGTTTGTAATTGATGGCGGCACGATTCCAACGGTTTGAGAGGCTAAGCTCGCACAATGAAAGTTCACATCACAACAAAGGAAACGAATATGAAACCAACAAAGTCACTCAACCTACCAGAACCTATCGCCGCTTATTTCGCCGCAGACAGAGGTGACGGCGAGGCCGTTTCACGGTGTTTCACCGAAAATGCCGTCGTTAAGGACGAGGGACACACGCACAAAGGCCGCGCCGCTATCAAACAATGGAAGACAGATGCCTCCAAAAAGTACGAATACACGTGCGAGCCTTTCGCATGCGAAGAGAAGGACGGAAAAACTGTCGTCACCAGCCATCTGGTTGGAAACTTTCCGGGCAGCCCTGTTGACCTTCGATATTTCTTCAAACTCGAAGAGGACAAGATCGCATCGTTGGAAATCATCCCATGATGGATGGTGTTCTCCTCTTAATCTTAGCTAACACTGCGGCGGTTAGACAACCCGTTGGCGAGCGGCGACCACGCGGTCACGCCGATGTTTAGCGCTTTGGCCAACGGGATCAATTCCCGCTCGACGGTTCGCTCGATCAGGCTGTATTCGATCTGCAACGCGATGAAGGGCGACCACCCTCACATCTCTATACACTAACGCTGTTCCTGGCACGGACCCGAACGCCACCGGCAACCAGCGCAAAAATATGGTCCAGGCAGTCGAGGCGAGTCTCAAGCGACTGCGCACCGATTATATCGACCTTTACTGGGTCCACATCTGGGACCAAATCACCCCGGTAGAGGAGGTCATGCGCGGACTGGATGACCTGGTTCGCCAGGGTAAGGTTCTCTACGTCGGTATCTCTGATGCTCCGGCCTGGTGGATCGCGCGCGCGAACACGCTTGCATATTTTGTGGCCATCACCACGCTCTCGCGGTGACCTTGCATGAACTCGCCGAGGAAGGATTCGCTCGTGCCGTTGGTGTACAGGTTGGCGATGTCTATGAAATTGTCTCCCGCCTCGCGAAAGGCGTCGTAAACTTTCCGTGCCTCGTCCTTCGCGGCGCCCCAGCCTCAGTTATCGCCGAAGGTCATGGTGCCGAGCGCCGCTTCGGAAACTCGAAGCCCGCTATTTTCCAAAAATCTGTATTTCATTTGGATCTTAGCTTCTCTGCCACGCCAGCCAGCGGCCCATCCATTTCTTCACTGTGGGGGTCAAGCGGGTCCGATTGTAAGCGTCGCCGCATTGACGGATCGCCTCAGCCTGCGTTGGGTAGGGATGAATCACCGAAGCCAATTTCCCTAAGCCGATTCCGCCCGCCATGGCCACGCTAATTTCACTGATCATCTCGCCAGCATGGCGCGCAACGATGGTTGCCCCGAGGATTTCATCGTGCCCTTTCCTGACGTGGAATTTCACAAAACCATCTTCCTCACCGTCCAGAACCGCGCGGTCCACGTCCTTGAATTCGCGCACGTAGGTGTCCACTTCCACGCCGCGCTCGCGGGCGTCACGTTCGTACAAGCCGACATGAGCGATTTCAGGGTCGGTGTACGTGCACCAGGGCATCGTGAGGGCACTTGTCTTCTTGCGGCCAAGGAACAGGGCATTCTGAATGACGATCCGAGCGGAAAAATCGGCGGCATGGGTGAATTTCCAATCCAGGCAAACATCGCCGACAGCGTAAATGCGCGGATTGGTGGTTTGAAGGCTATCGTTCACCAGGACGCCTTTGCATCGGTCATATTGCACCCCGACGGCGTGGAGGTTGAGCCCTAAGACGTTGGGCGCCCGCCCGGTTCCAATGAGGATCTCATCCACGGTGAGCGTCTCCTCTTTTCCCTGTGCCTGGTAATAGATGAGTTTTTCGCCGCCAGTGCGCTTAACACGGGTGATCGTCGCATTGAGGCGCAGCGCTATGCCCTCACGGATGAAGGCCTTCTGCACGAGCGCGGCTGCGTTCCTGTCCTCCCGGTCGAGGAGGTGCGCATTTTTGTGGAGCAAGGTGACCTGGGAACCCAGCCGCTGAAAGGCCTGCGCCAACTCACAACCAATCGGTCCGCCACCGATGACCGCAAGCCTGGCCGGACACTGAGTCAGATTGAATACCGTTTCGTTGCTCAGGTAGCCGGCCTCAGCCAGTCCCGGGATAGACGGCTCGATAGCGCGCGCACCGGTCGCGATAACCGCCCGTTTGAACCGCAGGATCTCTCCACCGACCTCAATCGTATCCGGACCGGCAAAGCGGGCCTCACCCAGGAATACATCCACGCCAAGCTTAGCAAAGCGCTGCGCTGAATCATGAGGGCTGAGGTCGGCGCGAAGCTTGCGCATGCGTTCCATGACAGCCGGGAAGTCTATTTCGACGGGCTTACCGACCCGCACTCCGAAAGGGCCTGCCTCCTTTGCATCGAACACGGCGCGCCCGGAGCGGATGATGGCTTTGGAAGGAACGCAGCCCACATTGAGACAGTCCCCGCCCAAGAGAGACTTCTCGACCAAGGCCACCTTCGCTCCGAGACCTGCTGCGCCTGCCGCGGTCACCAGCCCAGCCGTCCCCGCGCCGATGACTACGAGATTGTAGCAGGACGCAGGGGCGGGGTTCTGCCAATCTGGGGGATGAACATTGGACACGAGTCGGGCATTGTGCGCGTCAGCGGGCCTGACCAGGACAGGAGCCGAGGGAGCACTTATCATCTCTTTGGGGTTTCGCTCAATCTTGTTGCTGCCGATCTTCTTCGCCAATGTCCTCCTGGCCAAACGTGTGACGAACACCGTTACAGTGACAGTGGCCAGCAGCCCTATACCGTACAAAACCCACTCGACAGTCGTGCGCTGGCGATGGCCGGTTCCGAGATTGACCAGCGAGCCGAGATAGACATACATCACCGTGCCGGGAATCATGCCGAGCCAGGAAGCCAGCACATAGTGGCTCAACTTCACGCGCGTCAGGCCAAAGGCATAGTTCAGCAGCGTGAACGGAAAGACCGGCGAGAGACGCGTCAAAAGAACGATCTTCCAGCCCTCATCGGCTACGGCGCGGTCAATGGTAGCGAACTTCTCGTGCTTCTCGATCTTCCGTGCGATGGCGTCGCGCGCCAGATAGCGGCCGACCAGGAAGGCGGCTGTGGCACCCAGCGTCGCGCTGATGGATACATACACGGAGCCAAGCGCCACGCCGAACACTGCCCCAGCCCCGAGCGTGAGCACCGAGCCTGGAACGAACAGCACCGTCGCGACAACGTAGAGGCCGACGAAAATCACAGGAGCCCACGGCCCAAGGTTGCCAATCCAGTCCAGCGCTGACTTCAATAAGTCCTGGACATGGAGATATTTCAGGGCCAGGACGATGCCGATGGCCGTCGCTATATACAAAACCCACTTCCATCTCGAGCTGGTGCTGGAAGGAGCTCCCGGTGACTGCGCGACGGCACCGGCTTGGGGCTGGCTCTGAACGGTGTTCACGGCGTTTTCCCTATGATCGCCCTTGCGACCAAAGCGATGGTTATCCCGAACGGAAGATTAACCAACATCACGTAGAGTGGGAACATCGGCTCGGCCACCTTCAGCCCGAAATACCCTGCGCCGCCCATCGGCAGGAAGAACAGAAACAGCGCTGCCATTGAAGGGAGGAAGTAAAGGAAACCAAAGAGATACAGCCGATTCCAAGCGGCCTTTATAAAAAACCCAAACAAGAGGCCCCACAGCCCACCCCAGAAGAGCGGCCTGTATATACCCGGCGGCTCAAAGGACGCCGGGAAGTGTATTGGACCCTTTGGCCCGGGCCCGAACCAGGAGAGCACGTGGCTGAAAAGGAGTACGGTCAGTGCGCCTAAAACTCCCGCCGCGAAGCAGATCGCCACCCGCTGGCTGAGCGTCGTCGCGTTCGAGTGTATTTCCGTCATGCTCGACTCCCTCCATTGTTTGTGAGTACGATCTTCCTCTATTGCGATTTCCTGTTTCATAAGTGTTTACCTTTCATTTTTCGTTTTCTTTATTTGAAGATTAGTCATTGATTCCAAAAACCCGGCACGGATCCTCCATCGTCATATGTGAAAGATGAGCCAGCGCGATCTGCAATCGCTGCTCGTGTTCCAGCGCAAAGTTCACGAAGATTTTCGCCGCACCTTGTACAACGGGAGCTTTATCGGTGATGAGGTGATGAGCCTCCTTTCGGTTCAGACCAGGTTAATCGCGACGTCGATGTTTCCTCGCGTCGCTTTGGAGTAGGGGCAGGTTCGGTGCGCGCCGTCTAAGATCGACTGAGCGAGCTGACGCTCCAAACCCGGCAGACTGACATTGAGACGAGCCTGGAGAAAATAACCGTCGTCACCAGTGCAAAGGTCCACTTCGGAGTCGATGGCCATGTCCGACGGGAGCTTCACCTTCATTTGAGCGGCCACAATCTTTATGGCACTTGTGAAACAGGCCGACCAACCAACGGCAAACAACTGCTCCGGATTGGTGCCGTTACCGGGAGCGCCAGGAACGGAAAGCTTTACGTCCAGCCGGCCATCAGAGGTGCGGGACGCGCCTCCCTCCCGGCCACCGGTCGTGCGGGCTTTGGCGGTGTAGAGCACTTTGACGGGTTGAGTCAGAATGCTGTCTTCGGACATTTGGGTTGTATTCATAGTTAAGTTTCCTTTGGTTTGGTTTTGGCGGTTGATTTGAGTGTGGTTATCGGCTCATTCCATTTGCCTGTTGTTCTCAGTATCAAGGTGAGTAACGGGTGAAGACAAGGTCGCGTGATTTGATGGCGTCATGACAGGGAAAGCAGCTTTGCATGAACGCGTCCGTAGCGGGTTGGCCGTCGTCGAAGTGGGCGAAACCCCAGCCGCCTGTCGCGGCATATTTCTTCGAATCCTTGACCATGAATTGAACGCCGTTTGTGGGAGCGCCCGCCACGAAAGACTGATGACGTCCAAAGACTTTGTTGTTTTCCTCCGACGGTAAGTACTCCCAGGCCAGACGGGCGATGATGGCGCCGTCCGGGAACGGAAGCTTTCCTTCGCGATACGCTTTGACGGCTACATCGTTCCCGAGAATCGCGCGAATGTCGTTGAGCGTGCCTTCTTCGTGGGCGACAGAGATCAATTTCCAGTCGCGGTATGCGGGAGGAATTTCTTTCACGAACACCGGGCCGGAATTTTCGTCGTTGTGTCCAGACGCGATGGCCACCAAGGCGGCCACGACGGCAAGGATGACAATCGCGCCCAGTGACAAAGTGATTCGTTTCAAAGGGGTCTCTCGTTCAGCAACGGGGACCGCAGTGGGTTCAGTTCGTTTTGTGTTTTTCATATTCGCGTTTCGCTTGGTTCAATTTGTTGTTTCAAAATTCCGTCAACACAGAGAACAGCGAGAATTTCGTTAGGAATGGCCAACAGAACTTTGAACAAGAGAAAACAGAGGCCTTGAGCCAAGTTTAACAGGAGCAAACAGAGGAAACGGAGAAAACAGTCTCTGTTCTCTCCGTTCTCTCCTGTTAAATTCCGAGGACGGGTCAAATAGTTCGCGCAACTCCGGACGCGAACATCGCTGTCTGTGCTGCACGCCGTCCCGCGTAGATCGCGGCGACATTCACCAGCACGTTGAAGGCGTGTTCGATCATGGGATGCGGCAGCTCCCGCCGCTATGCTTCGCGTGGTATTTCTGGTGGTATTCCTCCGCGGCATAAAACGGCGTCGCGAGGAGGATCTCAGTCATGATCGGGCGGGAGAGTTTGCCGCTCTTCTCCAGTCGCGCCGTGGACGCGCGGGCCGTGGCTTCCTGCTCGGGCGTCGTGAAGAAAATCGCCGAACGATACTGGCTGCCGATGTCTGGTCCCTGGCGATGCCCGGTGGTCGGATCATGAATCGCCCAGAAGACATCGAGCAGCGCGGCGAAGTTGAGTTGCGCGGGTTCATATTCCACCTCCACCACTTCGGCGTGGCCGGTCGTGTGCGAGCACACGTCTTCGTAGGTCGGGTTCTTCGTCACGCCCCCCGAGTAGCCGACGCGCGTATTCGTAACGCTTTTCACCTTCGCGAAATCCGCCTCGACACCCCAAAAACAGCCCGCGCCGAAAAGCACCCTTTCGCACCCCGGCTTCGCTCCGTTCTCGCGGAAGGTGAGCGCCGCGGAATTGATGCAATAGCGCAGGCCGGTCGGCGCCGGTCCATCCTCGAAGACGTGGCCGAGGTGCGAGTCGCAGCGCACGCAGTGAATTTCTGTGCGGACCATCCCGGAGCTCGTGTCCGTGGTGCGACCGAGATTCTCCTTAGCCACGGGCTGGAAGAAACTGGGCCAGCCCGTGCCGGAATCGAACTTCGAGTCCGAACGAAACAGCGGCAGCCCGCAGCATACGCACGTGTAGAGGCCGTGCTGATGGTTGTCGTGAAAGATGCCGCAGAAGGCCCGCTCTGTGTCATGCGTGCGCGTGACGCGGAATTGTTCGTCCGTGAGGTGCGCCCGCCAGGCTTCGTCGGACTTGACGATCTTTGGCACTTGGATTGGTGAACCAAAGGTGCCGGCGTCATCAAGCAGGCGGACGGTGACTGGTGAGGTGTCTGTATTCATAGATTTGGAACGCGAATGGCGAACCGGTTGGGGACCGGTGAACCGGATTAGCGGTAGTTTCATGTAGCTTTTCATATTTTTGCATTTGCTGTTTTGTTCAAAGATCCACGGCCGTCGAACTTATCTGCGTGAAGCGACACAAATTCCCGGACGCCCATCGGCGGCTGGCCGGTCACCCGCTGCACGCCGTCGGCAAGGCGGTCATAGCGATTCGCGCGATTCAACGCGGCCATCGTCACCAGATGTTTGGTCAGGTGCTCAGGCAATCCCGCCTGTTTCAACTGCCGCACCCAATCGTCGGGAGAAATGTCAGCGTAGGTGACTTCACGGTTCAGCGCGTCCGAGTACTCGCGCGCGATTCCATCCATGTCCTGCGAACGCGGACCGGTCAGTTCGTAGATCCGCCCCAGGTGCGGTTTAGGATCGGCGAGGACAGCAGCGATGACCCGCGCGACATCAGCCGCGGTAACCGGATTGGTCTTGCCGCGCCCGAACGGCAGTTCGATGCGGCCTCGGTCGCGAACACTCGGACCGGTGAGGGGGAGGAAGAAACCTTCGAGGAAAACTGTCGGTCGGATATTGACGGCCGGCAGGCCGGACCACGCGAGCGCCTGCTCACTGAGCCAGTGCTGCCGCTGCTGAGGGCTCGGCGTGGTGTTCTGGATGCTCATCTGTGAGACGGTCATTTGGGACATGTTGACCAGAGCATCCACGCCGATTTCCCTGGCGACCGTTGCCATCGTCACGGTTGCCTCCAGATAGCCGGCGGACACGGACATGCCGAAGTAAACTCGTCGACAGCCGCTGACGACCCGATGGACATCGGCTGGTTCGAGTAAGTCTCCAACCACCACTTCGGCACCGGCAACCCGCAAGGCCACCGCGCGCTCATCCTCGCGGCGGACCAGGGCGCGAACCGGAAGCCCGCGATCGAGGAGCAGGCCGGTCACGGTTCGTCCGACGGCCCCGAGTTGACCCGCTGCTCCCGTTACAAGGATTGGTCCGTGGGTCGTTGTTTTCATGGATGAGTGCTCCTCTGTTTACATTTCGGCGATGGACGTTTTCGGTATCACGCAGGTTGTGTCTGACAATGAGGAACTGACTCCCATTCTCCCCGAGCCACGGTGGTGTCAACGATCCACTCCAACGGTCGCGGCTGGAAACTCAGTTCGCGTTTTGCCTTGGCATTCGATACGCCTCGCATCTGAGTCCCGTAGTAAACCGCATCCGCACCGCTCGCTTTCAGAGCATCCTCAACCGATATCCGCGGGGGTGGTGGAGCTTTCAGCCATTGAGCAAACGCAGCGAGCCATTCGCGCACGGCTAGAGGTTGATCATTCGCAATCAGATAAATCCCCGGATTGCCGTGCTCTGCGGCTGCAACCGAGGCCATCGCCGCGTCCTCGATGTGTAACCACGACCAGACGCCTTCGCCATTGCCGACGATCGGGAACTGCTGCTGTCGCACCTGGCGGGCAACGTCGCCATTAGGGTGGAACCAAGTGCCGGGTCCATAGAAGAAGCCATAACGCAGAGCAATCCCTTCCATGTTGGGAATCGCAAATAAGCGATCCTCAAGCTCGGTTATTATGCCGGCATCTCCTGAAACATACGGCGAGGCATCGAATGCCAGAGGCGTTGCTTCATCGGCCAATCCACGACCCGGAACCGCCCAGAATGCGATCGACTGCCTTAGGTAACGCCGCACACCGGCCGCTTGTGCGGCTGCGAGCACATTGGCGCCCCCTTCTAAACGGATGCGCTTGTTGGTGGCGGCGGCGGCATTCAGTGACTCACGCGTGTAGTGTCTGGGCAGGGCGGTGAGTTGTTCAATCACGACTTCCGGTTGAGCGCGACGGACAACTGCTTTGACCGCATCAGCATCAAAGACATCGGCGATCGCGGGCTCTATGCCTTGTTCCAATAAGACCTGAGCTTTTTCGGGAGAACGCGTCAGAGCAACTACGGCGTGTCCTTTGGCAAGCAATTCCGCGATCAGCGGACGACCGATTGCTCCCGTTCCTCCTGCAACGAGTATCTTCATGATCCCTACTCCTTCTCTTTCTGCGGGAGCGTCACTTCCTTGGCGTCGCGGGCGTGCAGGATTACCGCCAGGAGGCGGGTCCTGGCCTTGCCGCTTGGGTTTCGGGCCACTCGGTGCACACACCCCGACGGTTCGTAGAACGTTTCCCCGGCCTTGTAGATCTTGACCGGCTCGTCGTCGATGGCGTGCTCGTATTCGCCCTCCAGGACGTAGCCGAACACCGGGCCGGCATGGCGGTGCGACGAATCCTTCTGGCCAGGCTCGAAGGTCACTTCTTTCACCGTCGCACTTGCATCCTTCCCGTCCAGCTTCTCGATGATGTCTCGGTGGGACAGGTGGGCCACCTTCACCTGGCCCTTCCCAGTGTGTTGGGCCCGGATCACCCTCCCTTTGTCGCCGCGAAGTGATTTGAACGCAGCGCGCAATTCTGACGCGAAGAGCTGCGGCTGTTCCCACGCCGCGAAGTGGCCGCCTTTATCGAGCTTGTTGAAGTAGATGAGGTTTGGATACGCGCGCTCCGTCCAACTCCGCGGAGCCTCATATTGCTCGCCGGGAAAGACGCTCACGGCCACCGGGATGGAGACGCCCTTGGCGTTGAAAAAACCACCCTTGTATTCCCAATAGAGGCGAGACGCAGAAACGCCCGTCTTTGTCAGCCAGTAAAGCGTGATGTTGTCGAGGATCTCGTCACGCGTCAGTTCGCCCGTGGCGCTCGCGGTCCGGTTCAGAGCCGATGCGACAGTCGCGGCCGGCTGGCCGTCAGCATCATTGTGGTCGAGTAGCCAGGCGGCGAGACCGACGGGTGAATCCGCAATTCCGTAGAGCGTTTGCGGGCGCGACCCCATCAACCGCGCGTAGTCGACTTGCTTGAAGGTTCTGACGAGCTGCTCATAAGCGCGCAGTTCCTCAGGCGAGAGGCCGGATGGCGGCGGCGCACCAGCCAAGAGAGCCTTGTCGACGTCAGTCGGAACGGTGGCTGGCATGTTGGAGTGGATGGCGAGCAAACCCGCAGGTGCCTGCAAACCCATTTGGTCGACGACGAACGCTCCCCAGTCCCCGCCTTGGGCAACGTAGCGCGTGTAGCCAAGGCGCTTCATCAGGACTGCCCAAGCTCGGCCCATACGCTCGGGACCCCAGCCGGTGCTCGTTGGCTTGCCGGAAAAACCATAGCCCGGCATCGACGGAATCACGACGTCGAAAGCGTCTTCTGCACGGCCGCCGAACGCCGTTGGATCAGCGAGTGGACCGATCAGCTTGACCTGCTCGAGGATCGAGCCGGGCCAGCCGTGGGTGATGACAATCGGCAACGCGTTGGCATGCTTCGAACGAACGTGGATGAAATGTATGTCCAACCCATCGATCTCGGTGATGAACTGCGGCAGGGCGTTCAGCTTCGCTTCCGCTTTTCGCCAATCGTAGTCAGTCGCCCAATACCGTGCGAGTTTCTGAATCGTCGCGAGCGGCACGCCTTGCGAGTCATCCGTGACCGTTTCTCGTTCAGGCCACCTTGTGGCATTGATGCGCTTGCGCAGTTCGGTGAGTTCCGATTCCGGAACATCAACGCGGAAGGAACGGATTGCGTTATGGGCTTCCCTGGTAACGGTTGCTGACGTGTCGTCGGCCACCCCTGGAATCGTGGCGGCTACGAGAACGAGCGAAGCAAAGGTTGTTCGCTTGATGAGACCTCGGCGCGATGCGGCGACTGGAGTGATTCCGATTTGATTTTCAGTTTTCATATTATTGTTTGAGCTTTCTCTTGGTGGTGACTGCATTTTTAGCGCCTGCCGCACATTCCTGCCCGGCGGGCCCCACAGGCAGTTAACGATTCAGCGCCGTCTCTTTGTCACCGCGAAGTGATTTGAACGCCGCTCGCAGCTCCGACGTGAAGAGTGCCGGTTCTTCCCATGCGGCGAAGTGTCCGCCGCGGTCGACCTGGTTGAAGTAGGCGAGGCCGGGGTAGACGGTCTCAACCCAGCTGCGCGGGGCAGCCCAGATCTCGCCGGGGAACGTCGTGAAGCCGACGGGAACCTTGACCGGCGGAGGAGCCCCGCCGGCCGCACCGGCTGCGGCCAGAAACTGTCCGAACTCCCAGTACCACCGAGCGGCCGTGGCGCCGGTGCCCGTCAACCAGTATAGCGTGATGTTGTCGACGATGTTCTC
>Ga0137430_1000129_pt1 | contig 20652 bp, 32 predicted proteins | sample EasRivERMZT754_2_FD_104651 | JGI IMG/M metagenome (GOLD analysis project Ga0137430, IMG submission 104651) | Soil microbial communities from meander-bound floodplain in the East River, Colorado, USA - East River MetaG ERMZT754_2 | ecosystem: Environmental > Terrestrial > Soil > Floodplain ...
ATTGGGTAACAGTTAATCCAACAGATATAACAATACCTTATAAAATAATAGTAAAAAACTTTGGGGAGGTTGTGGCTTCAATAGATGTTGAAGGTGGTTTTTATACAACTGGAAGAATAGACATACCTATTAAGAATGCAACAGTAACTGATTTCGAATATACTTTTTTTATAAGCTGTGCGCAAACTTTTGAATATGAAGCATTCCTAAATATGAAAGGGAGTGGGTTATATCCAGAGAGAAGTGCGGACAGTTCAACTGATAACATAATTGATACATTTAGCGTTTCAGATAACTTACCTAAAATGAAAGTCATTGACTTTATGAAAGGTTTGTTTAATATGTTTAAGTTGGTGGTTATATCTGATGAGAATCTAAATGTATATGTTAATAGTTTAAAAGATTATTATGCAACCGGAACAGTTTATGACCTAACAAAAAACACAGACTTTGCATCTTATGAAGTTGAAAGGGGTAATATATTAAATGCTATAAACTTTAAATTTCAAGAGCCTACAACCATATTAAATTCCCAATTCAAAAAGGATAATATTTTAGCTTATGGAGATGAACAGGCAATATTAAAAGATGAAGAGGGTAAGATGTTAGATGGAGAATCTTTAGATATTGAATTACCATTTGAGCAGATTGTTTACGAAAGGTTATTAGATGTTAATGATGACAACAGACCAACATTTGCACAATACGCTGCAATCTTTGATGATAAAATAGATGCTGTTAATCCTAAACCACATATCTATTACAATTACAATACTTTATTACATGGAAAGGATATTGGTTTTATCAATGAATCAGGAGTTAAGATAAGAGTATTCAGAATCAACAATCCTATGCACACACAAGGCGTTTTAAATCCTTTATATAGTACAATATTCGGTAGTGAATTTAGCGAATGGGATGGTTTGTTAATTGAAAATACCTTATACACTAATTATTGGGATGATTATATAACATCAATATTCGATATCAGAAGAAGAACATTTAGATATTCAATGGAAAACATACCATTACGTATATTATCAAAGCTGAAATTAAACGATATCATAAAAATTAAACACGATTATTACCGAATAGACAATTATAATTTCAATCTATTGACAGGTAAAACATCGTTTACTCTTTTCAATGCGTTTAAAGGTGTTACAGCAGTAACAGAAAATACATATTTCGATACGGATAAAGAAGCAAAGGATATAACTATTTATGTTAATCTTGAAAATTATACCAACTCATGGCCTATTGGTAATTTCGTTACTACAGACCAAAACGGAAAACTATTAACATTACAAGTAGCTGAAAACACAACCGGATTAGATAGAAATAATTTTGTTTTAATCACTAATACAGATGATGATACAGATACTGAAATAATAGTACATCAAAGAGGTGGTACAACAACATTTGATACAGAAGATATAACATTTGACACAACTTTAATAACATTTGATAATGGCTAAACAAATAATAAATTTAGGAACAACTGCAAACGATGATACAGGGGATACTATAAGAGATGGAGGGGACAAAATAAATGACAACTTTACAGAAATTTATAGTAAGATTATCGATGGTAATTTTGTAATAGTTAAAACACTTGCAGACCTTCCTGCGCCTGTTGCAGATGTTATAACATTAGCAGCAAGTACTACATATAGGATTACAGATCACATCGATTTGTTAGGTGATAGGTTAGTATTAAGTGCGGGTACTGTTATATTTGGCACTTCATCAACAAATGCAAGTATCACAAGTACAGGCAAAGTATCGGGTGCTTTGTTTAAATCAGATTACCATGTAGAGATAAGTGATATTAAAATATTTGATGACAATGAAGTATTTGATTTTGATGGTAATGGTACTACTGATAACTGTTTTTTAAATAATCTTTTAGTTCAGAATTGCACAAGTTTAGGAACTATTAAAAATTACGCTGCTGTATTATCAAATCAATCAACATATATCAATAATGGTACATTAACCTTTGACCAAACCATTGGCACAATCGGGTGTGATACTTCTTTATTTGCTCCTGCTTCTGGTGCAATATCTATTAATGTACCTGCAACTTGCACAATAACAAGACGTATAAGATTGATACTATGCGGGTGGATAATCAATGGTTCAGCAGTTGGTGTAAATGTAGATGTGGGAGCTACTATAACAGACGAATCATATTTATTAGAATCCAATAGTTTTACAGGCACTTCTGTAACTTATCTAACAGGATTAGATTACACAAGCAATAAAGCATTATTTGTAGAGAATAAAGGAATTACAAATACTGCTGTACATGGAGAAATGTATATGAATAATAATGCCACAGCCACAACAGTAGGTGTTATAAATACATGGTATAAAGCAGCAGGAACAACCACAGCAGGAAATAACTCTAAGTACTTACACGCATCAAACAAATTAACTTGTGATGCTTCAATAGAACGGAAGTATACGGTAATATGCACACTTGCATTTTCATCTTCTGCTAATAATGTATGTAGGTTTGGATTTTATGATAGCGAAGATGCTGTAGTTGTGCCTGCAACAATGGTTAAGTCTACAGCTAATTCAGGAGGTAATGCAGAGAATGTATCTGTTATAGGATTAATACATCATTCACAAGGGGGTTTTATAGAGCTTCATGTTATGAATACAACAGGAGCAAATAATATTACTGTAACAGATATGCATATGATTATAACAGAAATAAAATAATGATAGTAGAAATTATAAAGCTATTGCATACCAATAAATTTATTAGAGCAGGTAAATATACCGAGATAGCAAAAGGACAAAACGAAATAGGGTTTATAATCAGAAAAATAAAAAGAAAATATGGCCATCGTAAAAACTATTGATATTGTTGTTCAGGAAAAAGGGATGGATGCTTTACAAAAGAAAGTTGTAAAGTTAGATGCTTCTTTGGAAGATTTGAACCAAACTCAACAAGACCTGCAAAAAACCACAAAAAGCACAGGAGAAGCAGTTTTAGAGAATGGTGGCGCAATGGGATTGCTAAACGATTTGACAGGCGGTTATGCTATGATGGTTAAAGATGCAGTAGAAGCTTCTGTATTGTTTACCAAATCTCAAAAGATAGCCACATTCACACAAGGTATTTATAATACTGTAGTAGGTACTTCAACAGGAATGATGAAAGCTTTTAGAATTGCTTTAGCTGCTACAGGTGTCGGTGCTTTAATTGTTGGTTTAGTTTTATTGATTGCTAATTTCGATAAGGTTAAAAAAGCGGTTTTAAATCTTGTTCCCGGACTTGCAAAAGTTGGGGAGTTTATAGGTGGTATTGTAGATGCTATTACAGATTTTGTAGGTGTTACTTCTGATGCAAGCAGAGAATTAGATAAACTATCAGCATCAGCAGATAAGACTTTAGCTAAAAACAAATTCGCTTTAGAAGCTTATGGAGATACTTATGACCAATATACTAAACGCAAGATTGAAGCAAACAATAAATTTGCTCAACACGTAAAAGATATAAATGAAGATGAAGCATTATCAGAAGCTGAAAAAATTAAGAGATTAAAAATATTAAGACAAACAGCAGATAGAGAAATATTAAAAGCAGAAACAGACAGGCAAAACGATTTAGCAAAAAAGAGAAAAGAGGAACAGGATAAAATTAATGAAGCACAAGCAAAGGCAGAGGAAGAAAGAAAAGCTAAAGCACTAAAAGCAGAGGAAGATAGACAGAAAGCCGTTTTAGATTCTCGTAAAGCATATTTAGATAAAGCTAATGAAACACAAAAGGAATTAGACGAACAAGAAGATGAAAGGTTAAAAGCTAAATACCAAGCGGAAGAAAAAGCAAAACAGGATAGTTTAAATAATGTAAACAGAATTTTGCAAGGCGAAGTTGATGGTGCTATTTCAAGAGCAGAGATTCAAAAGAAATTAGATGAAGATGTAAAGAATGCTAAAGTAGCAATTGCAGACCAGACATTATTACTTATTAGTGAAATAGCAGGTAAAGGAAGTAAGATAGGTAAAGCTGCTGCAATTGCACAAGCTACATTAGCAGGTGTTCAAGGTGTACAAAATGCTTTTACTACTGCGAGTGCTTCTCCTATTACAACTGTATTTCCTGCTTATCCATTTATACAAGCAGGTTTGGCAGGAGCATTTAGTGCTTTACAAATAGGAAAAATGATTAAAGGAGAAAAACCTGCTTCAAGCGGTGGCGGTGGTGGCGGTGGAAGTTCTGCACCTGCTGCACCATCATTCAATTTAGTACGTGGAACAGGAAGCAACCAGATAGCAGAAAGCCTATCAAGAGAATCAAAACCGGTAAAAGCATTTGTAGTTTCAGGAGAGGTAACAAGCGCACAAAGTTTAGATAGAAATAAAGCTACGGATGCACAGCTTTAATCACAAATGTAACAACATCAAATAAATTTTGTTTAATATAAAAATACACAAATGAAAGCAGAGGAAATAAAATTAGCTTTTGAAAAAAATAAAGAATATAAAATAGAGTTTGCTTTGATAGATGATATTGATAAAAGAAACAAAGAAACTGTATCAGCATTAGAAAGAGCAGATAAATCTTGGCAATCTTATCAAGACTATTTAACGAAAGCCGATGTTCCTTATAGAAAAATGTTGGCAGAAAGAGCAAACTATTTAAAAGCAACATCTGATATAACATCATTATTAAATAAAGCGGTTATGGCGGCGCAGGAATTAGGTATTCCTGTTGAAAACGTAAAAGGATATTCAGCATTAAAATCTAATATAAGAACAGGTAATGAGGTAATAGATACTATCGACACGTTCAAAGATCCAAGCACATTCCAATAATATGAAAACATACGAAGCAAGATACAATCCACAAGAAAACAAAGGGGTTTACGCTATCTCTTTAGTAGAATCACCTGCAATGGAGGGATTATTTATTGCTCTTAAAGAACATACACAATTCCAATTTAAAGCAGTTGACAAAGAGCAACGTATTTTAATGGGATTGGTACTTGAGCCGAATAAGCCTATTTACAGAAATCAAAATGGGGAAGAGTTCAATATCGTATTTAGTGAAGATACAATAAAGGATTTAGCCTATGGATTTTTCAAACAGCATAACCAAGCCAATTCCACAATTGAACACGATGTAACAAAGAAAATCGAAGGGGTAACTTTCACAGAGAGTTGGATAGTTGAAAACCCAGAAATCGACAAATCTACAAACTTCGGTTTTTCTTATCCAAAAGGCAGTTGGTTAGCAGTTATGAAAGTTGATAGCGATCAAGTTTGGAATGACTATGTAAAGACAGGGAAAGTACAAGGATTCTCAATAGATGCTATGCTTTCACTTGAAGAAGTAAAATTAAAAACAAATATAGAAATGAGCGAACAAGCAAAAACAAACTCTTTACTCGAAAAGATTTTATTGGCTTTCACTCCTGTTAAAGAAGTTGTCGAAGTAAAATTCGGCTCTATGATGTTAGCAGATGGAAGTCTTAAAATTGAGTGGGATGGAGAGGTATTAGAACAGGGAATTTCCTGTTGGGTAACTGCTGAAGATGGCACAAAAGTACCTGTACCAGTTGGAGAGCATCCTTTGGAAGACGGTAGCGTTTTAGTTATAACAGAAGAAGGTATTGTTGGAGAAATCAAACAAGCCGAAGCACCAACAGAAGAAGCACCGGCAGAAATGGCACAACCAGAAGATGGTAAAGTATCAAACGATGCTAAAATAGCAAGTGAAATCGAAAGTGCTATCAAATCAATTTTGATTAAGTATTCAGAAGTGGAATCTAAAGTTGATTTATTGATTGCAGAAAATACAGAATTGAAATCACAACTTACTGAATTGTCTGCACAACCTGCAAGTAAACCAATTAGGTCTACACCGGTGCAAGTTGACTTCTCAAAGATGACAGCTAAAGAAAGATTGTTTAACACTTTAAATACAGTTAGATAATGCCAACAACACGTACAAGTATAATTCATGGCTATGAGGATTTTGCAGCAAACATTAAAACTATTGCGGCAGCCACAACATTAACGGCAAGCGACAGCGGTAAAAGCTGCACACTATCAGCAGCAGCAGGAGCAGCAATAACTTTGCCTTCAGTGGCAATTGCAGGATTTCAAGCAAGGTTTACAGTAGGGGCAGTATTCGCAACTACCAATTGGACCGTTGTAGCTCCAACGGCTGTAATATATGGCAGAGCTGATGTCAACAGTACATTAGTACCAGCAGCAGCAGCAACTACAATATCTTTTGTAGCAACAGCGGAATCAATAGGTGATTTTATAGAAATATATTCTGATGGAACAAAATTCTATGCTTACGGAAGTGGAGCATTAGCAGGATCAATAACATTCGCATAATTAACAAAAACAAAATATAACAAATGGCAACAACAGTAACAGTAACAAGCAACTACGCAGGAAAAGAAGCGGGTGCTATTATAGGACAAGCTTTTAAAGAAGCTGATACTATTACAAAAGGATTTGTAACGGTTTATCCTAATGTAAATTTCAAATTGAATTTACGTAAAATTGAATTAACAGGAGGTAAAAGAGATTACACTTGTGGACACGTTCCAGCAGGTGCAATCACATTATCTGAAAAAGTTTTAGAGCCTAAAAAGTTTAAAGATGACTTTTCAGTTTGTAAAGAAGATTTCAGAGCGCAATGGTCAGAGGAATCAATGGGAGCATCTGCACACAACGACAATGCACCAAAAGATATTATGGATGCTATCACAGTTGAGAAATTAGCACAAACTGCTGAAGAATTGGATGACAACATCTGGAATGGAGATGGAACTAATGCAGGAGAGTTTGATGGATTCCTTAAATTATGGTTAGCTGATGCAGAAGTTATTGATGTTGACTTTGCAGCTACAATCACAGAAGCAAATGTTGAAGCAGCTTTAAAACAAGCTTTAGCAGCAGTTCCGGTTGCAATTCGTAGAAAGACTTTGAAAATTGGAGTTTCTTCCAACGTAGCACAAGCTTATAACTTTTGGTTAATCTCTAAAGGAATTTCTAACGGATTAGGTGGAGATGCAAATACAAACATGATTTTCGGAAAATACACAATTGAAGAAATCAATGGTTTGCCTATTGACACAGTAGTAATTGCAGAGCCTAAAAATTTAGTATTCGGAACAGGATTAATGGCAGACTACAACGAAGTGAAATTAGTTGATGAGGATGAAATCGGTTTATTGACAGGATTGGTAAGAGGTACAATGGTATACAATGCCGGAGTTAACTATTACAACGGAGAAGAGATTGTATGGGCAAGACCTATCGCATAGTTTTAAAACATTAACATAAGGGAGTGTAAAAGCTCCCTTTATAAAAAATTATAAGATATGGCATGTGATATTACAGCAGGCAGAGAAAGAGCCTGTAAACAGAATATAGGGGGTGTAGGTACACTTTATTTATTTAATGAGGTTGAAGACCCTTTTACCTATGCTAACGGCATAGTAACAGCTATTAATCCATTACTAACAGAAGTATTCGAATATAAGTTAGAAGGGGATGGTAATAATGTTGCTGAAAATTTAGTGCCTGATAGAAATACAGGTACTACAACAAACACGCAAACAATAACAGCAATCCTTAAAAAGATTGATGCAGCAACTTCTGCTCAAATGAATCTATTAGCTTACGGATTTCCGATGGCAGTAGTAAAAGACAGAAATGGTATTTTCCATGCAGTTGGAATTGATGATGGTATTGATTTTACTGTTGCTCAAACAACAGGAGGTGCTAAAACTGAATTAAACGGATATACTTTAACAGGTGTTTCGACAACAGGTAGTTTATCGCCTAAATTAGATGCATCAACTGTAACAGCATTTTTAGCTTTGGTAGCATAATAATAACCTACTAATGAATTAAACCCTTTCGCAAACTTCAATAAGTCGAGAGGGTTTTTTTATAACAAAAACTACTAAATTTTGTTTAATATATATGAATGTAGTTAATCCAACAGATACAACACATATTATCGAGGTAATACCAAGATATTACCCTTTAGATGCTTTAACAGTATCATTATTTAACGAGGGTACACAAGTAACAGCAGAAGTAGATAACATCTATATTGTAACAAATGGTAAAATATCTATAACTTTTGATTTTGAATTTATCGAAAACTCAAAGTATCAGATAAAAGTTATTGATGATACTAAAACAGTTTACAGAGGTAAGATTGTAGCTACTACACAAGTACCACAAGAATTTAACGCAACAGAAGGACTTTATTATTATGAGTAACGATATAAGATTATTACAGCTATCAAATTACGTAAGACCAAAATTAGAGGAAAACAAATCTAAAAATTGGGTGCTCAATGGAAGGGATAACTGTTTCTATCAATATGTAATTGACAGATATAACGGCAGTCCTACAAATGCAGCTATTGTATCATCTTATATTGATTTGATTTACGGCAATGGATTAAGTGCTAAAAACAAAAACCTTACTTCATGGATTAATTTTCTAACGATTTTACAGCCTAAAGAAACACGTAAGATAGTTTCAGATTTTGAGTTGTTTGGAGAGGCTTCCTTCCAAGTGGTAAAGAATAAAAAAGGCGGTTTATCTGGAATTTATCATATTCCTAAACAACAAGTTGTACCATCTATTGAGAATGAAGAAGGAGAAATTGAGGGGTATTGGTATAGTAAAGATTTTAGCAACACACGAAAATATGTACCGGAATATTTCCCAAGCTTTGGAACTTCAAATGAAGCAATTGAGATTTATTGCATAAGACCATACAAAGCAGGTAAGAACTATTTCAGCGACCCAGATTATTTAGCAGCGTTACCTTATTGCGAGATGGAAGAAGAATTAGCAAACTTCTATATCAACTCAATTAAAAAAGGATTATCAGCAGGATATATAATTAATATTCCCGATGGTGGTACATTAACACCAGAGCAAAAAGACGAATTAGAGAAAAAGATTAAAGCTAAATTAACAGGCAGCCCTAATGCAATGAATTTCGTTATCAGCTTTAACGGAAGGGATGCAGAAATATCTATTGTGCCTTTCCCGGTTAATGATGCACAGCACAAACAATGGGAATATTTGACAGGAGAAAGCAGACAGCAGATAATGACAGGTCATAAAGTAGTATCTCCTAAATTGTTTGGTATAATGTCAGAGGGTGGTTTAGGTAATAATGCAAATGAACTTGATGAAGCAGAAGCACAGTTAATGAAACGAGTTATTGCACCTAAGCAAAGATATTTATTAGAAGCATTTGAAGAAGTGTTACAGTATTACAATATCAATTTAGATTTATATTTCAGACCATTAACAGAGCAAGCAATAACATTAAGTTCAGACGAAAAAAAAAAGTGTAATTCAGATTTAGATGCGTTCATTGATTTAGGGGAAGATGAGAATTTAGATGATTATGAATTGATAGAGTGCAAACCTGTTGATTATGATGAGGAAGATAAATTAACATTATCCACAAGCACAGGAACGGCAATACCAAACGCAAAAAGTAAATTCGATACGGAGTTTTATTTATACCGTTATCGTTATGCAGGTAATGAAGCACCAGAAAGGGAATTTTGCAAGAGAATGATGGGAGCAAATAAGATATACAGGCGTGAAGATATTGAAGCAATGGGATTGAAAAATGTAAATCCAGGTTTCGGGATGCACCCAACACCAAATGAGCCTTATTCAATTTGGAAATACAAAGGAGGGGGTTTATTGAGTGCTAATTTTACAGGAGGTACTTGTAAGCATTATTGGGAAAAACTAACATACAAGAAAAAAGGCGTAAAAGTGGATGTAAATAATCCAAATAATGAGCCTAAAGAAAGCAGAGCAAGTGGAATCGCGGGTATTACTCCGCACAGTATTTAAAATTATGGCAGAGCTTTTATTTATCACACCGGCAGAAATGACAAGTTCCACAATATTAAGTGGAAACACAGATACGGATAAGTATTTATTTTGTATTGCTAATGTTCAATTAACCACTATTGAGCCGTTATTAGGTACTGAATTATACGATAAGATTGTAACAGATATTGAAGATGATACTTTAGCAGGTTTGTATTTGGAATTATACACCAAATTTATCAAACCAATTACCAAAAATGAAGCATTAGCACAATATATTGAGATTGCTTCTTATATGGTCGATAATGGCGGTGTGTTTAAGCATACAGGCGAAAACATCGAAGTAGTAGATAAGCAGGAAGTACAATTCTTAGCAGGCAAATATAAATCATTGGCTCAAATGTACGTTCAAAGATTCAATAAATGGATTTGCAAAAATGTAATACCCGAATATAAGACTTGCCAAGATGAAGTTAATGCAATGAAGAATATAAACTTGAATGTAGGATGGCATTTTGGCGGTGGTAATATAACTCCTTTTGATGCTAAATGGAATCTATAACACAAGGATATAACAGAAAGTGCAAAGATAGTATTGCAGGTGTAAGCGATGTTTGGTTGTTTCCTTATGTGAAATATGGCAGGACTGAAATAGTTACCAATGGAGTATTTTTAGAAACAATACCAGAAACTATAATTTATAAATTCAATCCTTTAACTATTAATTTTAGTGAAGCACACAGCGAAGAAGCAGGAGGTAAATTTTACAATCAAGATTTAAGTTTAACTTTTCCTGTTGCAGAGGACATTCCTAATTTAGAAAAATTAACCAATTTAGATTTTGGTGCAATTATAAAAGACAGAAACGGAAATTACAGGGTATTGGGATTGTTTAACGGATTGCAATGTCAAGGGATAAGTTATAACACAGGAAATGCAAAAGTAGATTTAAACGGATTTAATTTATCTTTCGATGGCAGGGAAAAATACGCTGCTTACTTTGTGGAAGATTTAGAGGATGCAGGTTTTTTTGATGTAGCTACTGCTTTTAGAATTACTCAATCAGGAGAGTTAAGGATAACTGAAAATAATGAAATAAGAATAACTGAATAATGGCAAATAAAAAAATAACAGATTTACCGGAAATAGTAACGCCTGATGATTTAGATATTTTCGAGGTAGTGGATGTAAGTGCTAATACTTCAAATCATATTAAATCTAGTAATGTTTGGAATTACATAAAAGGGAAAGCAGACCAAATTTATTACAATCCATCTGATGGAATTACAGTATATGGGGATGTTGTTCTAACAGTTGATGTTATTTCAATAGCTGCTGATGAGTTTACTTGGAGAATAGATGGAGTAGAATATACAAATGAAGATATATTTTCAACTACCATTGCAGAAGCAACAGCTTTATATAATAGGATAGATATTATAGTTGCTAATACAGACGGAAGCTTTACAAAAGTAGAAGGTGTAGAGAGCTTAGATATTGCCGTTAAACCAGATGTACCTAACAACACATTAGAGGTTTGTTTTATAAGCATTACAGGAGCAATAATATCAGAACCAGAGCCAACAGATAATGCATTTGTTGAAAAAGCAGAATATGCACACTTCACTATTCCAGATGCAGGAGCTATTAATACTTATGTATTAAATGTCAAATACAATAAGATTCGTTTTTTAAATGCAGATAGCATTGCAGGAATAGATTTTTATTCAATTTCTAATGTGTATGTGGGTAAGCAGTATTTCATTCAGAATTTGCGTTCAAGCGGAACGTTAACAATCAAACATCTATCAGGAACAGGAAAATATAAATTCTTATTCCCTAATGGTCAGGATTTAGTGTTACAACCTAATGAGATAGCTGAATTTTCTCTTATTGTTTCTCCATCAAATACAGGTACATTTTATTATATTGGTTTCCCAAAAACAGTTTCAAAATCTATATTACTATATCATCCTTCATGGAATCTCACATCTGCAAACACATGGAAAACATGGACAAGAAACACGTCTCAAGTACTTACACAAGATGCAACAGCCACAAGCGGCACAGGGGCTGTTCCAGATGATGGAGCAGGCGGGACAGGATGGGCAGACAGAAACTTTATAATGGTAAATAATGCGTCATCATTAGAAAAATTAACATTATCTATAAGGGAATGCCCTAGTATTGTAACTATTGAAATATATATCAAGTCATTCGATTTATCTTCTACAGTAGGTCGGGGCGTAGAAACCAATGGTCAACTATTGATAAATGAAAGCTTTACCACTTCAAACTCTGGATTTACATATTTTAAAAATGACTTTACAATTGCAGCTAATATTTTAAATGCTGATAGTATTATTTTTTTATCATATAGAGTAACAAGTGGATCTACAACAGTTCAAGGCGTTCAACTAAATTTCGATTTCAATTAAAAAATATATAAAATGAGTTGTACAATAGATATATGGAATATGGATTGCCACTTTAAAGGAGATACTTTTGATGCTGTATTATTAACATTCCCATTTGATATAACCGGATTTGGATTTTTAATGCAGTTTAGGGAAAACATAGCATCAACAACAACGCCTCTTTATCAATGGAGTACGGAAGATGATTCCTTTGAGATTATAGATGCTGTAAATGGTAAGCTATTGATGAATAAAAGAATTATCGATGTTAAACCTGCTACATATTATTCAGATTTGCAAATAACATATCCAAACGGAGATATAAAAACAGGATTTAAAGCGAAGCAAGTTATAATACAAGACAGCTCAAAATAATGGAAGTAATAATAGAACAAGTAGTAAGCGAGTTTCCTATATTAATAACAGAGGAAATAACCACGATACAATTAAACATATCTGATGCAGTTGCTTATTTGGATTTGACAGATGTGGCAGATGATAGTTATACAGGGAAGGATGGGTATGTACCAACGGTAAATGAAAGTACAGGTAAATTAGAACTACAACCTCAATCAGGAGGTTCAGGAGCAACTAATTTAGGCTATACACCTTCTCCAACGGATGGAACAGTAACAAGTGATACAGGAACGGATGCTACATTAACATTAGTAGATGCTACAAATGCAGGATTAATGACACCTGATGAACACACTAAATTAGCAGGTATAGCAACAGGGGCAGATATGATTTTATCAAGCACTCAAACTGTAACAGGATTAAAAACATTCTTAGCAGGTATGTTTGGACTTAGAAATGTAGCAAATACTTTTACATCTTTCTTTACAAACACCAATACAGCATCAAGAACATATACACTACAGGATAGAAACGGAATACTTGCAGATGATACGGATTTAGCCTTAAAATTAAATATATCGGCATTATCTTCGGGTGTTTTAGCAACTCTTTTAACAGGGATATCATTTGCAACAGGCACAGCAGTAACGGCAGCAGATACTGTTTTACAAGGATTTGGAAAGCTACAGAAACAAATAACGGATACTACAACATCATTATTGTCATATAGAAAAAATTTCTTCAAAATAACTACAGTAAGTTCAGCTGTTACAGGCACAACTTCTGAAACTATTTTACAAAGCATATTAATACCTGCAAATACTTTTCAAAGTGGTACTGATGTAGATGTTAAAGCTATTATAAGTAAAACAGGTGGTAACGCAACATCAACTTGCAGGATTAGAGTAAACACAACTTTATCATTATCAGGTGCGCCATTTTTCGCAAGCATAATACCTACACTCACACAATTGTATATACCTTTAAAAAGGACTTGTATTTTTAAATCTGCTACAACATTTGGAACTGTTACAGCTAATGGGGCAAGCGATGATGTAGTATTCGTAAGCGGTTATAGTATAGTCAATTTTAATACCGCAGTAGATAATTATATGATAGTAACTGTTGAGCCGAATTCAGCGTTAGATAGTTTTGTGTGTGAATCTTTAATCTTAATGGGTACTAAATAATGAAAACAGTAATAAACGAAGAAGGAAAGGTATTATATTGTTTCTCTGATGGAATGGAAGTAACATTAGGAGAATATGAAATTATAATTGATTCTGTATGCTCGGAAAATTTTATAGAAGCTTATTACGATGTTCAAACTAATTCATTCTATGAAAATGCAATTCCAGAAATGCAGATATTTGCTAAAATAGCACAGGAAACCGATAAGCAAAGAAAAAGAATTACAGATGGAATTGAAGCGGTTGCATCAATGACTGCTGAATTTAATATTATGGTTGCTTTAGGATATGTAACACAAGAAGCTAATATATCTTCACACAATGAACTTGTATCAGTTAGGAGTGAGATAATGGCAGGGAGTTGGGATAAGGCATTAATACAATTAGAATTATGTGATAAAGAGATTATAGGAGTGCCTTTATACGAAAGATTTAAAGCAACAATTAATACATACATAGAAAATGAAAACAATTCTTAAATTAATTACAGAAAGATACTATTTGCACTTTATAGTAGGTGGTGTTTTAGGTTTATTATTACACCTAACTTTTACAGATGTTCAATTGTGGGGTAGGATAGTTTTGACTTCTGTTATGATAGGGGTTATTTCTTTTATGTGGGAGGGGTTTTGGGTAATGGTTAACGGAAGTAAGGCGGATAAGTGGGATATTATTTGGAGTGTTATTGGTGGCGAGATAGCTGTAATATTATTATATTTATTATGAGAAAGTTTGTTGAAGATACTTTAAAAGTAAATGGGAAATACAGCCAGAAAAGGATAATGATATTTTTTTCTTTTATTGCTGCTTTTATTTATTCCATTATTCCTTTAGTCAAAGAAACATTTGAAGTTAAAGAGTTTGTTTTTTTAGGGTTTTTATCTTTCGGAGGTTTTACCATATTCAGAAATCAAAAGATAAACGAGAATCCAAAACAAGAAGTTACAGAATAACATAAAATTTGCCCTATATGCCTCAAGACGATACTACTGAATTTAAAGTAAAAATGAGAGAGTTAGAAATGAAGATTGAAAGAATAATAGACCATGAAAAAGAATTTAGGAAATCTATTGAGGAATTGGTAGCTTCTAATTTCAAAATAGAAATGTCTATTGATAGAGGTTTTCAGATAATGAAAAAGTTACCGGAAAGAGTAGATGAATTAGAGAAAAAGGTAATAGAGAAAACAACTTTTGATAAATTGGTTAATGCAATTATTTTAATAGTTTTGGGAATGCTTATAAGTCATTTTGTAAAAACACAAATATTAGCACCAAGAGAGGAAGATAAATATAATATTGAATCAATAGGTAAATAATTATGGATCAAATAACATTAGAACGTATTAGAAAAATGCACCCTAAATTAAGGGAATCTTTATTAAGTGAATACCAAGAAATAAATTCAATGTTACCTAAAGGAGTAAGATTAAGATTTGCCTATACTTATAGAACGCCACAAGAACAACACGCAATATTTTTACAAAGACCGAGAGTAACAAAAGCGGATAGTTGGCAATCAATACATAATTACGGATTAGCTTTTGATATTGTGTTATTGTATGATAAAGATAATAATGAAACTTTTGAAACGGCTTCATGGGAAGTTAATAAATATTGGAAACAAGTAGCAACGTACTTTAAATCGAAAGGGTGGGAATGGGGTGGAGATTGGAAAAACTTTAAAGATTATCCACACTTTCAAAAATCATATGGTTGTACTTGGCAAGAGCTAAAACACTTGATAGACAACGGAAATATAATATCAGATGGTTTTATTAAATATCCTAAATTAACACTATGAAAAATTTTATCAACGATTCAATTACAAGATGTTCAAATACAGAATGTAAACATAAATCTATTTGTAAGCGTTTTGCACAAGCGGAACTTGAAAAAGCTCAAAATATACCATCCAGATATATAGTAAAGTTTAATGATGTTAACTGTGAAAAAATTATTCGATTTTTATAATATTTAAAGCATTTTGATATGCATTATAAGCGTCTATTTCATTAAAATATAATCCTAAACTTTTAAGTTTTTTAGTTTCTTTTATATAAATAATAGCGCGCCATTTTTTAGTTCTATTATGCCATGAAACACCTTTATAATTTGAACTAGTAATATGGGGTTTTGTTTTAATATCCATCCCTTTATCAATAGATATTAATGCGTTTTGATAATATTGATGAGCCTCTATTTCTGAATCAAAATTTCCTAAAAAGACAGCCTTTTTATTATATACTATTGATGACAGCCATTTATTATCTCTTTTATTAAAACGAACACCAACAAAATCACTACTACTTTTTAAATGTTTTTGATTTGAGTTTTCTCTCATAGAAACAATTTCTAAATTTTCAACTCTGTTGTCAGATTTATTAAAGTTAATATGGTTTATTACCAACTTAAAGCCACAAGGAGTATGATTTAAAAAAGCCATTGCAACTAATTGATGAACATTAAATGTTTTTTTAAAACCATTATTACATAATACTATATAATTATATCCATCTTTTCTTGTAGCTTCTTTTAAAATTCTTTCTGGATTAATTCTAAATCCTCTATGATCATTGTAAAATACTTTTTTCTCCAATGCTTTTACAACACCATTATTGCTAACCTGATATAAACCATCAAAATCTTTAACATCTTTCCAAATATCCATAAAACAAAAAACCCACTTATCAAAGGTCGTCGTCTTATCAAAGTGGGAATTTTTATAAAAAGTTAATATAGCGACGACTCTACAAATACAAATATATAATTTTTTATTTATATTTGTAATAAACCACGTAACAATTAATTATAAATAATATGAAATTAACATTTTACAAAACATTATTCGGGCAATGGCGATGGAGGTTAAAATCTTCCAACGGTAAAGTTGTATCAGCTTCAAGCGAAAGTTTTAAAAACAGAATTGATTGTATTGCAAACGCTAAATTAACAGGGGCAGGAATACTCAATCAGTTAAAACAAGTTGATCATGCAGATTGATTTAATTAAAATAAGAGGGTGGTTTAAATCGTATTTAAACTATGTTTTGATATTGGTTATACTTATAATGTGTTTTGTAAAATGCAATCCAAATCCAATAGTTAGTAATGCAAAAAACATTAAACAAAAGGAAAACACAATTAAAAGCCTTTTAACAAGCATTAAAAACAAAAACAATAAAATAGTTGTATTTGAAAAGAAAGTAGCAGAAAGCGATAATAAAATAAAGGAATTGCTTATTAGCTTAGATAAATCAGAAGTAAAAAAGGATAAGGATATTGAAAAAGTAAAAGATTACGATTTAAAAGACTTTAAAAGATTCTTTGAACATCAAACCGGAAGCAAAGAAATAGCTATTGACAAAGATAAATTGACATTTAAAAGATTTCCTTTAGACACATTGACTAAAAAATTAATCGATTATGATTTTAAAGTTATCGAAAGGGATATTTATAGAGAAGCATTTAAACAAAGCCAAATCAAGTCAGCAACAAAAGATACAATCATAAATATCAATAAATCCATTATAAGCGATTTAAACGATTCTTTTAAACAAAGTCAGGATATTAAAGATATATTGAAAAAGGATTTAAAACAAGCCAATAAGCTAAAAATAAAGCCTATTTTAATAAGTTTAGGAATTGGGATAATAACAGGTTTGGTTATTTCAAAATAAGTCTTATATTTGGATTGAGATTTCTTTCATAGTTTTAGTGGTTTAGTTTGTAAAAAGAGAAGCATCCTATTTATTTAGGGTGCTTTTTTTATTTGTGTTAATGCCTGTATATTAAAAGTGTACAGGCATTATTGTATTAAATAATTAATAAAAAGTAAAAATAAATTTGTGTATGTAAATATAATTACTAATTTTACCAAATCAAAAACAACTTAATTATGACAGTAGCAAAACTAAAACCATTATCATCGGCAGAGTTATTCAGCAGAAATAACATCAAACTATCATTAAATCTTATTCCTAAAAACTATCCTAAAAGGGAAATTTATAAAGGATATGATGAAGCTTTTAACAATCCAATAGGATTAAACAGTTATAAAATAGAAAAATTAATAAACAATTAAATTATGAAAACTTTCAAATTAAAAGTACAAGAAACTACTAAAATAGAGGTAGAATTAAAACTACCTTATTACTCACAGAGTGATTATCATTTTTACAAAATTTATTCTGAAACTCAATGTATTCAGGTTTATAAAGGATATGGGGATTATAGGATACAAACAGCAACAGCAAGGTTAGCTGTTAATGGTGGCGAAATAGAATCAACAGAAGATATTTTTTTAGACGCTTTTAACTATGTTAAAAACAAACTTGAAGAAATAGCACTTAACACAAACAATAATATATAATATCATGTCAGAAGAGAAAAAAGTAATTATAGATGTTTCTAATGCTTTATTAGTATTAAGAAGAAAAACAGGCAAAGTACATACGTACATTGATTTAGCTGAAAAGTTTGGTGTTTCTACACCCACACTACACAATTGGAATAAAGAATGCCCTATGCAGGTTAAATTCGTTTTATTCTTAATGGAACATACCGGAATGAAATTCGAAGATATAGTAAGAGAAATATAAACTACACAAACTATGAAAGAAATCGCAACAGCTATTATTAAGGTCATGTCAGAAGTTAAAGGCATGGAGAAAAATTCAAGAGTAGGAACAGGAAATAGTGCCTATGATGGCACAAAAGACCAAGATGTTAAAGAAGTATTTAACGATGCTTTACAAAGAAACGGACTTTGTATATTACCTATTGATATTGACGAATCAACTCAAATTGATAGATGGGAAGAAACTGCTTATGACAACTACCAAAAGAAAGAAGTTTTAAAACAAAAGCAATCAGTATTTACAAAGGTAAAAGTAAAATATTTATTACTTCATACAAGCGGAGAAAGTTTAGAATTGGCAGGTTATGGGCACGGAGTAGATACGCAGGACAAAGGAGCAGGAAAAGCGACTACTTACGCCTTAAAAAATTGTTTATTATATTCATTCTTAACTCCTGTTGGTAAAATTGATGATACTGATTTAAAACATTCAGAAGAAATAATAATTCCACAAAAAAGCTATCCAAAACCAACACCGGAAAAAGAATTGCCATGGTTAAATGTGTTGGATAAAGATAAAAACTTCACTCGTGAATGGTCAAGGTTAATTGCTAAAAAAGAAGCTAATGAAGAAATAAATATAGCAGAATTAAGAAAGCATTATAAAATATCAAAAGAAGTAGAATCTAAAATTAATGAACTTATAAATCAGTAACAATGGATCTAATAGCTGAAAAAATAATAGATAAATATATTTCAAAAGTTGAAGAAAGTTCATTATTACATTATGAATTTTTAGAAGTTATTGAAATGTTAGAGGATTTAAAATATGAACTACTTGAAAAACTTTAATTATGGGAGCATCAAAACAACTGTTTCTAATTATGAGTGAATCTTTATTTGAGGAACTAACTCCAGAGTTTAGAAAAAAGATATATCATATTGAAGTAAGAGAAGCTAATGAATGGGATGATAACAAAGATGATATTAATTATGTGAAGCTAAAAAAAGCCGAAAAGAAAGCTAAGAAAGATGTTCAAGAATATTTGTTTAATAAACGGCACAAATGAAAACTAAAGTCATTACCTCAATACAAAACGGAATCTTTAAACGCAATAGGAATCTAATTTTAGACTGTATAAAATCATTCGAGGGTAAAGAAGTTTTAATAACTTTTGAGAAACCTAAAAAAGACCGTTCTAATCAACAGAATCGTTTTTATTGGGGTGTGTGTATAATTTTAGTTCAAGAAGGTTTAAAAGGGGCAACAGGAGAGTTTAGAAGTGCTGAAAATATACATTACAATATCCTGTTACCTCTTTTTGCACCCACTAAAGAATTAATCAATATTAACACCGGAGAAATAACAACAGAGCGTTTAACAAGTTCCGAAATGACAACAACAGAATTTTGTGAGTTCATTCTTGAAATACAAAAATGGGCATCTGAATTTTTAGGAATAGACATTCCAAATCCTAACGAACATTTAACTATTGAATTATGAAGCAAGTCTTATTATAATTTGCTAATTCAATTTTTTTTAGTATTTTTACATAGCAATCTACTACTTGCACTTAAGAAACTTAGTCTTTTTGACTAACAACGAAACCCTTAAAGATGTGTAGTAGCTCTTTAGGGGTTTTATTATTTATAAAATATATGGAAAATAAAAATGAAATTTGGAAAGATATTGAAGGTTATGAGGGTTTATATAAAATAAGCGATTTAGGAAGGGTAATAAGTATTAGATATAAAAAGGATAAAATATTAAAACAAAATTATTGTGGATTATATTTTTCTATTGGTTTATCTAAAAACAGAAAAACAGAAAGAATAACAATTCATAGACTTATTGCTATACATTTTATATATAATAATGAAGGAAAAACACAAGTAAATCATATAAACGGAATTAAAACAGACAACAGAATACAAAATTTAGAGTGGGTTACACCAAAAGAAAATATAAGACACGCATTCGCCACAAAATTAAAAATACCAGTAAAAGGAGAAGAAAATGGAGGATCAAAATTAACTAACAAATGTATTTTAGATATTAGGGCTAGCGAATTAAGTCAAGTCGAATTAGCTAAAATATATAATGTATTGCAAAGTAACATACATTGTATAATAAAAAGAAAAACATGGAAACATATTTAACTATTAAAAAATCATATATGAAAATACTATTACTATCACTTATACAGCGTTTTAAAAAACCCACTCCAGAGCAGATAAGG
>Ga0137430_1000134_pt1 | contig 20283 bp, 26 predicted proteins | sample EasRivERMZT754_2_FD_104651 | JGI IMG/M metagenome (GOLD analysis project Ga0137430, IMG submission 104651) | Soil microbial communities from meander-bound floodplain in the East River, Colorado, USA - East River MetaG ERMZT754_2 | ecosystem: Environmental > Terrestrial > Soil > Floodplain ...
AAGGAGACGGGATGAGCGAGTCGTTCGCTGCGCTGGTCCAGGGTGAACCCGTCGAGGCCCTCATTGCCAACAACGGCGACGTGCTCGGTTACTACCGAGAGGACGGCTCGTTCGTGCGCCGTGATTACCTGCGGCGGCAACGGCGCGTTTTCGACTTGGGAGACGTGGCCCAGGGACCGGTGACGCTTCCGATCCAGTGGTTCAAGTACGAAGGTCCGTGGATTCCCGTCGATGATGTGCTGGAGCTCGAGGAATGCGCGGCGCACGACGACCGGTGGCGCGTTCACCAGGCGCTACAGGAGCGAGCGGAAACGATGCTCTGCCCGCGCCCCTTTGGCGATACGCCCGAGGTACCCGAGGTCACCACAGCGTTCGCGGCGCAGCGCGTGGTCGAGACGAACAACGAACGCGCCGCGGCCGCTGGCTGCCCGAACGGCCTCACACCCGAAGCGTGGGAGAACATCGTCGCGGACTTCGCTGGTCAGTGTGCCTACTGCGGCGCCCGCAAGCGCCTCGTTCTTGAGCACGTAATTCCGATCAGTGCCGGCGGCGGCACTACCGTCGACAACGTCGTGCCAGCGTGCTGCAGCTGCAACTCCAAGAAGAGAAACAGGGAGCCGGTCGGGTGGCTAACGGAGGACCCGGAGCGGGTCCTCACGTTCATCGACGCGGTGGCATGGGCGGAGGTGGCCAGAGAATAGAAAAGCCCACCTCTCGGCGGGCCTTTCCGGTTCCTGGCGGGACTTGGAAAGGCAACCTAGCATGACCGATACCCAAGAAGCTACCGGGCAGGCCCCGGTGGTGACCCCGAAGGAAAAGCTCGCGCGGAGGTTCGAGCGCCGAGCGCCCGCGTCGAACTTCGAGACCATGTGTGAGAGATGGGCAGAGCGGAAGGCCCAGGTTGGCGTCGAGTGCGACGCCTGCGAGGGCCTCGGCTACCGGCTCTTCACGCCGCTCGAGATGGCCTACTGGAAGGACCGGATCGACGGCGCGGGCGGCCACACCGAGCGGGACCGCGAACAAAAGGCCATGACGCACGCGTCGAAGTGCCGGCGGTGCAAGGGCACGGGCTACCTCTCGCAGCGGCCCGGCGAGTTCGGCGATTCGATGGACGTTCGGTTCACGACGGTCGGCTGCTACGCGTGCCGAGGCCGGGACCGCCGGCGAGAGCCCGACTACCCGCGGTTCATGCACTCACACGCGGGCTCGAGCTCCGGCCAGGTGCGGGCCGACGACGAGGGATCGGCGGTCGTCGAGCAGTGGGACACGTGCTCGGTGTGCGGAGGGGACGGCTACGTGGTGCCGATCACGGCCCGCCCGACCATGAAGACGCAGGACGAGCGGACGCGCTGGAGCGGGGAAGGCGAGGACGATCCCGGATTCGAGCTGTTCGTCCGCATGCACCCGGAGGCGGCTCACAAGCCCGCCGCCGCCGAGGCCATCCCGGACGTTGACGCGCTCGCCATCGTGGCGCTCTGGGGAGCCCCGGGGGACACGTGGGCCCAGCACGAGTGGGGCCGGCGGTTCGCCCTCTGGCCGTTCACGGAAGCAGGCGGGAAGCTCGCCGACCAATCGAGCCACGCGTCCGCCGCCCCCGAGTGGTACGACCGGCGGATCGCCGCCATCGCCCACGAGCGGCAAGCCGAGACCGACGCTGCCGATGGGAGCCCGCGCCGCCGTGTGCTGATCTCGCAGGCGGACACACAAGCCCGCACATTGGAGCACCGGGTAGCGGCGGCCATTCGAGCGATCGAGGCGGCGTGATGTTCGAGCCCAACATCCCGCCCTACCCGCTCGCCGCGCGCGTCGCTCTGGCCAACAAGATGAGCCGCCGGGCCATGATCACGAAGCTGGCGGGTGTCGGGATCCTCGAGCGTCACGGGGGGCGGTGGTGCGTGGCGAAGAGCCGGCTACGAGCCCGCCTGGCCGACGTGTACGACGCCCTGTGGGAGTTCGAGAGCAAAGAGCAGGAAGCGGCAGCAAAGAACCGTAGGCGGCAGGAAACGGCCGGCAGACCCGCGCACTCATGAACGGGAAAGAGCCGCAAGATCACGCGCGCTCCGGAAGGGCCGCCCAAACCCACCGGGCGCCCCGACGGTACCCGGCCCGCACAGCGACGACCTCCCCGGTCACCATGAAGCGCCACCTCCGGAACGTAGCCCTCTGGCTCGCCGCGGTGCCGACGATCGTCGTGATCGCGGTCGAGGTGTGGCGGGGTAGGCAGGGATGAGCGACGCCCCGAAGCTACGAGCCATCAAGCCAGAGGTGGACGCGGAGGCCGTCAGGGCCCTGGAAGAGTGGCTCGAGCAGGCCAAGCGTGGCGAGATCATCGGCGTCGTGATGTTCGGCAGCCGACCGAGCGACGGAACGATTCACCGCTGGGCTGGTGAGTTGCAGTTCTCGAGGGCGCTCCTGGTGTTCGAACAGTGGAAGATAGGCCACCTTCTCGAACAGAAGCAGGAAGTGGTCGAGGGGCGATAGAGATTAGCGGGACCGGTCAAGGCCGGCAGGCAGGTTCGACGCCCGCTACTCGCACCGAAGAATCCGGCCGGCATACCGCCGAGCCTGAACGATAGACAACGAAGCGCAGCGAATGCGCTCCACACCGGCAACGTCGGACGCGACGGTCATAAACACGGTTGCCAAGCCGGGGCGGAGAGCGAACCAGATGCCACACGGCGTCCCCACCGAGCTCGCGGTTGTAGAACAATTCCGAGCGGCGTACCTGTACAGCGGAAACGCGAGCAAGTGCGCGCGCGACCTTGGTATCGCCGAGCAGACCGGCAGGGAGCTGGCGAAAAAGCTCTCGGCTGAGCCTGGGTTCGGCGAGGAACGGCGAGCCTTACGCGCGCAAGCGCTCGAGGAGCTCGTTGCGATGCGTCAGCGGATGGCCGAAGAGGCGTCCGAGCGGTTCCACTCCGCGGACGGCGGGATCGACGTGAAGCGCTTCGCCGGCGAGGCCGAGAGCGTCACGATCACCGACAAGCGGCACGAGTACGGCAAGCTCGTGATGGACGCCGAGAAGAACGCGCAGAGCCTGGCCCGCTTCGACGCTGAGAAAGACGGTTCGGTCACACCCGCCCGCGAGGTCGTGATCCGAGTCATCCCGGCGGCTAGTTCCGAGGGAACGTGAACGCGGCCGAAAGGCTGGAGGTCACGGTCCAGCTCAACAAGCCGCAGCGCGAGCAGTTCGCGAACCTCGCGGACCACCACACGCTGTTCCTCGGCTGGGGACGCGGCGTCGGGAAATCCAAGTTCATCCGCCTGCTCTGGTGGATGCTCATCGCGCAGCACGAATATAAGCTGCGCCGCAACGCGCTCTCCCCGTTCCGCGGCATTCGGGTCACGGTCCTGATGCCGACCTTGAAGCAATTCAAGGACGTTCACTGGTCCGGCATTCTCGACGAGCTCACTGGCGAATGGGCCTGGCTCGGCGCGAAGCTCGATCGGACGACGGGGCAGATCACTTTCCCGGGCGGGTCGACGGTCAAGCCGTTCCCCGCTTCGGAGTACAACGCCCGCACGGCGCTCGGTCTACGGACCGACGTGCTCGTCATCGACGAGTGTGACGACGTTCCGGCGATCGTCTACGACGCCGTCGCGTTGCCCTGGCTCTCGGAGCCTTGGTCGCTCGGCATCCAGATTGTAGCGGGCACGCCGAACAAGGGCCGGCACGGGCTCTGGTGGCGTACGTACCAACAGGGGTTACTCGGCGCTCGGCTTCGGGCCGGCGAGGAGCTTCCCCCGGAAGAGGGCGAATCGCCGCTTGAGCACGCCGCGCGAGCCGACGCCTTCAAAACTATCTTCGCGTCCCACGCGACCTACCGAGACGCTCCCGAGACGGTGAGCCCGAGGGCGGTGGCCAAGGCGCGAGCCGTTACGCCGGCCGCCACGTTCAAGCGTGAGTGGGAGGCGGACCCGGACGCAGGCGAGGGCCTCGTCTACGCCTTCGACGCCGAGTTCCACGTTCGCGAGGCGCCTCCGCTCTCGAGCTTCGCGGAGTTCGTCGTCGGCATGGACCACGGCACGGTCGACGCGGGCGTTCTGCTGCTCGGCGGCATCCAGGGACACGGCGCGGACGCGCGGCTCTGGATCCTCGAGGAGCACTACGAGAGCGGGATCCCCAATCACATCTGGGACGACCGCGCGAAAGCCTGGCGCTTCGCCAAGTTCTGGCCGGACACGAGCCGCGCCGATCGAATTCAAGACCTCCGCTCGTTCGGCCTCAACGTGGGCGAGACGGACCGAGGCCCCGGTAGCATCCTCGCCGGTATCGCTCGGGTGGCGGATCTACTTTTCGTTCGCGAGATCGAGCGAATGGGCCCCGCGTTCCAGCCGATCGTCGAGCGGTCAGCGCGCCTGTACGTGGCGCCCGATTGCAAGAATACGATCCGCGAGTTCGGGCTCTACCGCCGGAAGCGGCTCCCTGACGGGACCTTCGACGAGGACCCCGAAGATCGCAACAACCACGCCATGGACGCGCTTCGCTACATGGCCCTCGGCCGATTCGGCCGCATGCCGAACCAACGGCATGAAAGCCCGCGCTGATGGCCCAGCCCGAAGGCTACGAGCAGGCGGCGCTCGCGTACTCCGCGAACGTCTCGCCGCGATTCGTCCGGCTCGAGGCCCTCGAGAAGTGGGCGCTCGGCCGGCAATACGACTCCCTCCCCGACTGGTGGACGGGCGGCAAGGGCGAGGTCCCGCTCTTCGAGCGCCGGCCTTGCATCGTCTACCCCGTCGTCCGCGTCGCGAGTTCGAGCAACGTCGACCTCATCCTCGGCGAGGGCCGCTTCCCGACGCTGACGAGCAAGCCAGGCGAGGACGAGAAGGACCTCGAGGGCGGGCTCGGCGAGACGGAGAGCGAGGCGATCGATCGCCTGATCGTCGAGCATCACAAGCTATCGCGCTTCCGGGCTCATTCCCGCGAGGCGCTTGGGGCCGCTCAGGAATGCGGGACAGCGATCGGTCTGCACGGTCACCGGAACGGCATCCCCTTTGCGAACCTGATCCCCGCGAAGTGGGGGAACCCGAAGCTCGCGGCGGACGGATCCGCCGAGGAGCTCGAGATCCGCTACCCGTACTTCGACGAGCGGAAGATCGAAGGCAAGTGGACGATCCGCGCGATGATCTATCGCCGGCTGGTCACGGCCTCGAGAGACATCACCTACAAGCCGGCGGAGGCCCGTGAAGACGGGACCGAGCCGGACTGGGTCGAAGACCCGGCCCTGACGGTCGACCACCTGCTCGGGTTCTGCCCGGTCGTCTGGTACCCGTTCATGCGGGGCTGCGCGCCCGTCAACCAGATCGACGGGTACGCGCTACACGAGCACTTCCGGGACGAGATCCACGGGCTCGACTTGGCGCTGAGCGTTCACCACCGGTCGATGCTCAACTCGGAGCCGCAGCCGGTAGAGATCGGCGTGACGCCGGGGCACAACCCGACGGGCGAGCAAGGCCGGACGGCGGTCGTTCCCTCGACAGAGCGCGGCGGCGTTCCCGGCACTCCCGGGGCCGGCGGCATGACCGGAGGGTACGTCGAAGGGGCCTCGACGGGAGCGCGCAAGCGCGGCCCGGGCTTCATGTGGACGTACCCGGACCCGGCGACGAAGGTCGAGTACCTCACGTTCCCCTCGGGGCTGCTCAAGGAGCAGGAGGAGTACTGCGACGGGCTTCTCGCGAAGCTCGAGCAGGCGCTCGCCGTCGTCCTCCCGAAGCCCTCTCAATTCAAGTTCGCCGGAGCCGTCAGCGGCAAGGCGCTTCAAGAGACGAAGTCGCGGCAGTACGACCGCTGCGACCAATACCGGGACGACTTTCAGCAGGGGTTCCTCCTGCCGAGCGTCAACATGCAACTCCGGATTGCGGAGCGCGTGGGCGCGAACCTCAAGGTCCCCGGCCTCGCGGAAGCGCTCCCGGTTCTGAAGAAGATCGGCGAAGAGAAGGGAGCGAGCCCCGATGCCGTGGCAAGCCCCTAGTCTCTCCGTCCGCTGGGGCGCGTACTCCAAGCCGGACCCAGCCGAGCAGCTCCAGACGGTGCAAGCCGTCCAGGCCGGCATGGGGACGCCGACGAAGCTCCTCACGATCCGCGGCGCGCTCGAGAAGCTCCGCGACTCTGGCTACCTCGCCGTCGACAACCTCGAGGCCGTGATCGACGAGCTCAAGAAAGAGCAAGCCGAGGCGGACGCAAAGGCCGAAGCGGATGCAGATCGCCAAGTCAGCGACTCCATTGCCATTGCCGATGCAACGGCGAAGGCAAAAGCTGGAGCGGCTGGCGGCGGCCCTCCTCCGAAGGGTTTCCCCAAGTAGGATCGTCCTCGCTGGCGGTCCTCGAGCGGGGAAGACGACCTTCGCCTTCAAGCTCTCCGAGGGCTACCGGGTACCCGTTCACGGGACGGACGAGCTCCGCTCCCTCGCCTGGTCCGACTCCTCGCTCGTAGCCTCGGCCTGGCTCGATCGCCCAGGCCCCTGGATCTGCGAGGGCGTGGTCATGCCGCGCGCTCTGCGGAAGTGGCTCGCCGAGAACGAAGAGGGCGCCCCGGCGGACTTCCTCGTCTGGCTCAACGCCCCAGTCTCCGAGCGCGTTCGCGGTCAGGAGGCGATGGCGAAGGGCTGCGAGACCGTCTTCGACGAGATCCACCTCGAGCTCGCCGCCCGCGGCGTTCGAATCCTGATGCCATGAGCGGACAATCCTTCGAGTTCACGCCGACCGGTATCCAGCCCCTCGCCGAGCCGGTCTCGGCGCAAGGCACGATCAACGCGGCCGACGCGGTGAACGCGATCCGCGCGCAGGGCGCCAAGCAAGAAGCCGCCCGGTCCGCGCCGGCCCCCTCGAGCGCCGGAATCAAGAAGGGCGCCCCGCTCAACCGCCGATCCTTCGTCGCCGAACTCCGCGCTCGTCTCTCCGAGGTCCGCCGCGAGCTCAAGGCCAAGCGCCGGCTCGAGAGCGAAGAGCACGAACTCGTCCGCCTGATCGCCGCCGCGAAGCAACCCCCGGCGCGCGTTACCCCCATCACCTCCGCCCGCAAGTCGGGCTGAACCCAAGGAAACCAGCACCATGGCCGTTGTCGCCGCAACCATTCAGTCCCTCGAGAACGTCGAAGGGCCCCACTCCTCGATCGTTCACGCCACCACGGGCGCCCGCCTGACCTACCGGCTCGGCCTGCTCCTCGGCACCATGACGGCCGGCGACACCGGCGCGGTCGTGACCTGCGACGACAAGATCGAAGCGATCACGAAGAACGGCAAGGCGGTAACCATCCGCCAGGCTTGCGGCGCCGGTCCGGGCCTGACCCCGGGCGGGACCGCGGCCTACTTCATCATCCCGACGATCTCGACCACGACCCTCGAGTTCAGCGTCGGCGGTCCGACCGCGGCGGCAGCGGCAGCGGCCGGCTCGATCGTCCACTGCTACATCACGGTCGACGAGGTCTGATGCTCCACTCGGGCGCAGCGGAGGAGCCGGCGAACGGCTTCGTCGGCATCGAGTTTGCGGAGCAGAAGCGCCGCGAGCAGACGGTGGCGACGTTCCGGTCTCGTCACGACGAGGCATACGCTCGCATGGTCTCCGCGGCGCTCGGCATGAAGGACGCGCACCAGGAATTCGAAGCGGCTCGAGCGGCGGCGGCAAGCCTCCCGCACGGCCTCCCGATGAGCGACCTTCTCGACGCCGTCGAGGCGGACGCTCGCGCGGAGCTGGTCCGCCGCGCCGAGAGCGCGAAGGCAAAGGCCGAGGCGGAGCTCTCGCCGACCGTTGCGCAGACCGCGCAGATGGGCGACGCGGCGAACGCTCAGCCTGAGGCGCCCGCCGAGAATCCGGCGAAGAAGTCCTCGCGGAAGGCCGCCTAGGCTTGGCGAAGCGCCCGCGTTTAGTCCTCACAATGATTGTGAAGGACGAAGCGAAGGTGCTCCGTCGCTGCCTCGAGTCGGTCAAGCCGTACATCGACGCCTGGTCCATCTCGGACACGGGCTCGACGGACGGGACGCAATCGCTCATTCGAGAGATCCTCGGGGACATCCCCGGCGAGCTCATCGAGCGCCCCTGGCAGAACTTCGCGACGAACCGCAACGAGGCGATCGACAACGGCCTCAAGTTCGAGCCGGACTACTTCCTGACGCTCGACGCGGACGAGAAGCTCGAGACTCAGCCGGGATTCTCGCTCGAGGGCCTGACCGCCGACTGCTATCAGTTCAACTTCCAGATGGCGGGGACGGCCGGCAAGTGGCCGCGCAACGTCCTCTTCCGTCCCGATCTCCGCTACCGCTACGTCGTCGACGAGACGCTCGACCTCGCGGGCCGGACGCTTGAGATCCTCCCCGCCTGCCTCGTCATCTCGCACACGGACGGCGCGCGGAACGCCGACGGCCTCGTCGCGAAGTACGAGCGCGATTGCGTCGCGCTTCGGGCGGCCCTTGAGGTCGAGCCGGACGAGCCGCGTTACTGGTTCTATCTCGCCCAGCGCCTGATGGGCGCCGGGCACTACGCCGAGGCGATCGAAGCCTACAAGCGGCGGATTGATCTCCCCGGCGGGCTCGCTCCCGAGCGCGGCTACTCGAAGCTGATGATCGGGCAGTGCCTCGAGCAGCTCGATACGCCGTTCCAGGATCTCCAGACCGCGTACCTCGACGCCTGGCAGACGAACCCGAACCGGGCCGAGCCGATCTACGCGCTCGCCTGCCTCCACTCAATCCGCGGCGAGCACTCCCTCGCGGAACTCTACGCCCGGGCCGCCCAGCGCATCCCGAGGCCGACCGATCCGCTCCCCGTCGACGAGAGCGTCTACGCCTACCGAGCCGTCGAGCTCCTCGCGGGCGCCCTTGCCGAGCAGGGGAAGCTCGCGGACGCCGCCGACCTCCTCGACAAGCTCCTCGTCCTCCCCCAGCTCCCCGAAGAAGAGCGCGAGCGGGTCCGGGAGAACATCGCCCTCATTCGCTCCGGCATCGACGCCCCCGCCTCGGCGGAGAAGCTCGGTCCGGACGAGCAAGCCTACGAAGGCCAAGCGCGGCTCGTCCGCTCCCTCGGCGTCTTCTCCGGCTTCCGCCGCATGGGCCTCGAGTTCCTCGCGAGCTTCGCGGCGCAGTCCCTCCCCTCGCCGCTCCGCTGGATCTGGATCCTGCTCGTCGCCCTCCTCGGGCGCTGGGCCTCTGTCCTCGGAGCCGTCGCAAGCGTGGCGCTCGTTCCCTGGGCCCTCGCCCCGCGGCTCGAATTCACGCCCGCGCTCCTCGCGATTGCGGGCTCCCCTCTCCTCTTCCTCGTCGGCCGGCGCCGTTTCCAAGACGCCCCCGTCGCCGCCCTCACGATTGCGGGCCTCGGCTTCGCTCTACGGGGTGACCCGATCGGTCTCGCCCTCGTGACCTTCGCCCTCCTCGGCGTGAAGGAAGCGGGCCTGCTTTCCCTCCCGGCCTTCGCGCTCGCCTGGATGCTCTCCGGAGCGCCCGCCGCGCCCCTCGCGGTTTCCCTTGCTGCCGGCGTCACGGGCGCCGCCCTGGCCGCCCGGGCCCTCCTTGGCGGCATGGCCTGGCCAATCTTCCGAGCCGCCTCCCGCGGTCACGGGACGCCCTACACGCAAGAGCACCAGCAAGGCACGGCCCACCGGCTCGTCGTCGACCTCGTGCTCATCTCGCCGCTGACGACGATCGCCGCCCTGTTCGGCCCCGCCTGGCTGATCGGTCTCGCCCTCGCGCTGCTCATTGCGCACACGGCCGCACCGGTCCGGAACGTCCGGCTCGTCCTCGCCGCCGACCTCCTACTACGCGCCTCCGCCGTCGCCGCCTTCGGCTGGTGGATCGCTCCGGCCCTCGCGGTCGACCTCTACATCTCTCGCCGTCTCCGCGCGGTCTACGACCCCGTGACGGCCGCCCTCACTTCTCAGCTCGGAATGAGCCGCTAGTAACGGCGCGCGGAACGTTCGACCGCTCGCCCGTCCGATAACTCGAACGACCCCGGTTACGAGCGACGGCTCGGAAAAAACACGGTTGCCCGGGGAAGGGACCGATCGCATGAGCACGCCCGAAGGCGCACCCGCGCCCGTCGTTGTAACTCCGCCCGCCACTCCTCCGGCGCCGCCAACTCCGCCTCCCGCGACGGTTCCGCAGCCCCCGGACGAGAGCCAGCCCTGGTTCCAGGAGCGGCTCAGCCGAGCGAAGTCCCAGGAGCGCGAGGCCCTGCTCGCCGAGCTCGGCGTCAAGGATCCGAAGGTCGCGAAGGCGGCCATCGACGCGGCCAAGAAGGCCGAGGACGACGCGAAGAGCGTCACGGACAAGCTGACGGAGACGACCTCGAAGCTCACGCGCTCCGAGACCGAAGCCGAGCGCCTCCGCTCAATCACGACCGAGTGGGCGACGCGGCAGATGATGGCGCTCTCCGCCGAGCAGCAAACCGCCGTCAAGGCGATTGCCGGCGAAGACGCTGCCGCTCAGCTCAAGGCGATCACCGCGCTCACGCCGACATGGGCCGCGGCAACGCCGCCCGCCCCCGTACCTCCCGCGAAGCCCGTCCCGCCCGCAAGCGGAACCGCTCCGCCTCCTACCGCTCCGCCCGGGACGACCGTCTCGGAGCCGAACCACGCGGAAGTGCATGCCGCACTTCTCAAGACAAACCCTTTCGCCGCCGCCGACTACGCAATGGCGCACCTGCGAGAGGTTTTTCCCAACCAAACGCAATAGCGCCCCCGCCCTTTCGCCGCCCTGACGCAGCGAAGAGCGAAGCCAGAAGAGAAAAGGAACAGCCATGCCCGCTCTATCCCGCGTCCAGATGCCGGAGAACTTCTACGACATCACCTCGACGATGCTGCTCACGCAGCCCGAGCCACAGTACCTCTACGCGGACATGTTCAAGCGCGCTTGCGGCGCTTCGCTCGATGTCCCCGGCGAGCTCGGCCTTCCCGGTCGAGCGGTCGGCGGAGCGGGCGCGAACTACTCCGCCGTCGAGCGCGATCGGCTCGTCCTCGCGAACAAGCTCTCGAGCGACGTGTTCGCCACGACCGTCGACTTCGCCGGCATGGCCGGAAGCACGATCCGGATCAACCGGCCGCTGTTCACGGACTCGACCTACACCGCCGCGAGCCGCCTCATCGCGGGCGGGTCGACGATCTCGACGACCCCGATCGCTCCGAAGAGCGGCCAGAACAACCTCACGCTGTACAAATACGGCGGACCCTACGACACCGCGGTTCAGCCGTACGGCATCGAAGCCTTCGACGCCGCGATGGGCGTCCACAAGGCGGCCGGCATCGTCGGCACCCACCTGAAGCGGGACTTCGACAAGTTCCTCGACGCCGTCTGGGTCACCCTCTTCGACCTCGGCGCGACCACGACCTACCCCGAGGGCATGAGCGCGGACAACGACGCGACGACCGCGGGCTCGTTCCCGTTCACCTTCGAGCAACTCGGCCGGACCGAGCGCCTGATGGACGTGGCGAACCTCCCGACCTTCGGCGACGGCTTCCGCCTGCTCGTGCTCACGCCCGTTCAGGTCGAGCAGCTCGGGCTCGACGGGAACTACAACTCCCGCGCGAAGGAGTTCCCGCAGTACTCCTCGATCTTCCCGAACTACGTCGCGAGCGTGAAGAAGTTCCACATCTTCAAGTCCACCACGCTGACCACGACCAACAACTCGTCGAGCGTCGCCATCCAGGGCGGCCACGCAATCGCCCCCGGCGCCGCTCTCGGCGGCATGGGTCGCTCGCCTCGCGTCGCGCCGAACACCAACGACAACTACGGTGAGACGGCACTCGTCATCTGGCTCGCGGACCTCGCGTTCGCTCTCGCCAACAACTCGTTCGTCTACAAGGTCCGCTCGAGCGCGTAACGCGCTGGGCCTGGCGCGCTGACTCTCGCGCTGGCCCTTCCGTTCACCTGACTCTGTGAAGGAATCCCCTCATGGCTGCTACAACTCTACGTTTCAACACCGGCATCGTAACCGGTACGATGAACGGCGTCTCGAACGCCTCGGTCACCGGCGGAACCGTGTTCCTCGGAACCTCGTTCCAGAAGGTCGAGCACCTCTCGGCCTACCTGATCGTGACCGCGGCGACGGCCTCCGTCGTCGTCAAGCCGTACTGGCAGGTCTCGAACGACGGCTCGACGTTCAAGACGATGCAGAACGACGCGAACGCCGGCATCCAGCTCGCGATTGCGACCGCGGTCGAGAACGTGACCGAGGTGCTCCCGACCCCGAAGGGGATCGAGGGCTACAAGTACGCGCGCTGCATGCTCGCCGTCTCCGGCGCAACGGGCGCCGCGGCGGACCTCTACTCGATCGGCTACTCGTACCGTCAGCACTACTGCTGATAGGGGCCTGTTTTGGCCCTCAACACGTCCGAAGTCGAGCGCTGTAAGTTCGAGACCGGCTACAACCTGATCGATGTGGGGCAGCCCTACATTGACACGTCGGCCATCTTCGAGCAGGTCATTCAGCCGTACCTCTCCGAGGGGGCCGAGACCACCAGCGCGACGACCGTAGCGCCCGACAGTCCGCCGACGCCGAAGACCATCGTCCTCGCGTCGGCCACTGGGTTCTCGGCCAACGACCGGGTGATCGTGGACGTGGACAGCCGCCAAGAGGCCGTCACCGTCCAGTCGCTCTCGGGCACCTCGCTCACGGCTCTCTTCACCAAGATCCATTCCGGGACTTACCCGGTGACGGTCGAAGGCGGAGAGAGCCTGGTGCGGCAGACGCTCCAATCGATCTTCGCCGTGCGCGAGACGCGGGCGAAGTCGAAAGGGCGCGGAGCCCTGAAGGCGTACGTCGGCGATATCGAGTACTACGACACGGGCGTTAGCGCGTTCGTCTCGTCGTCGTCGGAGATTGACGCTCTGCGCGACGAGCTTGCGTCGATCCTCGGCATCCCGAACCTGTGGAACCGTAAGAAGGCCGCGGGGTCGAGGCTCTCGGTCTACTGATGGCCACGGACGCCGAGGACGCGCTCGTCGAGCTCTACGAAGGGCGAGGCGAGCCGGGCGAAGCGGGCTTCCGCACCCACCGCCTCTACCGCGTAGAGGCCGACTGGACCGGCCAGCACACGGGCGAGGGCGACAACCTCGAGACCCGCGACGAGATCGTCGAGGGCGGCGGCCAGCCTCCCCGGATGCGCCCGCTGAAGGGCGAGGAGATCGCGCTCGGTAACCTTGCGGCCGGCTCTTGGCTCGCCGGCCCCATCACTCCCGCATTCCCGGGCGGCGGCACCGACCCCGCGATGTTCGCGACGACCGGCCCCGCCGGCACCGAGCTCTACTTCGCGATCGTCGGCCCAAGCTACCCGACCGGCGCGAAGTTCCGGCTCGCTGACATCGACCAGAGCCGACCGACGCGCATCATGCTCACCCTCTCGCCGAGCATGAACGAGGCGACGTGACGACGATCGCGAAAGCGTACGGCGCCGCCGAGTTCCCGCCGAACCTCGCGACCGTCAGGGCGGCCCGGACCCTCACGTCGCTCGAGCCCGCGCGCCGGATACTCGCCGACCTCTTCAAGGCTTCGATCCTCGCCGAGCTCACGGACGCATGGGTCGGAGCGGTGGCGAACCGGCTCACCCCGGAGCACGGCATCAGCCCGACTCTTCCGGTGGCCGACGTGCTCGAACTCGAGCCGACGGCGAACGTCATGCAGGCGCGGAAGGCCGGCTTCCCGCTCCTCGCCGTCTACGTGGACGGCACCGCTCGCTACGAGCCCCACCTCTTCGACCAGCGGAAGCTCGTCCAGCCGTGGACCGTGGACTGGATCCTCGGCCCGGCGGACGTGGCGACGGCTTTCCAGCTCGTCGACGCGGCCCGCTACATCTCGAAGCTCATCGACCTCGTCGTCGAGAACGGCGGACACCCAGCCTACCAGAGCGGCGTGAACGTGCTCGGCGAGGGCGGATGCAACTTCGGCGCGCTGACCGTGGTCGGCCACGAAGGTCCGGGCCAAGCGCGCTTTGCCGGCGACGAGAACTCTCCCTTTTACTACGCGATGACGATTCGGCTCGAGAGCGAGGAGCACCCCGGCGCGCTCTCGGATCTCGAAGCCTACGGCCCGTTCACCGGCGCCGACTACGACCTCGGCATCGGCGGCGCGCCCGAGGGAGTGCTCCCTGGCCACTTCTACGCGAGCACGGACCCTCCCTACCAAGACCCATGATCAGCATTCGCCTCAAAAACGGCCTGTTTGCCACGTCGCAGGACGGGATCACCTGGACGATGCTCCGCCCGAAGCTTCATCCGGCGTGATCGACCTCCGCCCCGTCCGCGCCGCCCACTCCCGCTTTCTCGCCACTCACCGCGCCGCGGTATCCACCGAGCTTAGGCTCGCGGCAGAGTCCGGCGTCGCCGAAGTCCAGCGCAAGCCGGGGTTCACGCGCCGCACGGGCGCCACCCAGGCGGCGACCTCGGGGAAGGTCATCCGCACCCGCTCCGGCGGCGTCGTCCGGCTCCGCAACCCGAAGCCGCACGCGCGCACGCTCGAGGGCGGCTCCAAGCCTCACGTCATCCGCGCACGCCGCGGCAAGGCCCTCCGCTTCGTGAGCGGCGGCCGGCTCGTGTTCCGCCGAGCCGTGAACCACCCGGGCACCAAGCCCTACCGCTTTCTCTCACGCGCTCGCGACACCGCGGGCAGCTCTTTTCACCGCGGCATGTCTCGCCGCATGGCCGAAATCGCCAGAAGGTTCTGATGTCGAAACTCCGGTTTTACGCGAAGGACGACGACCTCGTCTACGTGCCCACGTCCGTCCGCATGAGCGGTCAGGCGCCGCAGTACATCGGGCGCCGCATCGAGCGCGGGAACGACGCACGCGACGGCAAGACCGCCAAGAACGCCACGTTCCCGGCCACCAATGAGGCTTGGGAGTGCGACGCCGATTCGGCGGACGCGCTCGAGATCCTGAACCGATTCAGGCGTGGCAAGCGCCCGCTCTGGCCGGCCGACGCGGAGACCGCGCTCGCTTGCGGAGTCGAGTTCGTGAAGGTCGAAGTCAAGGACGGGGTTGCCGTGCCGGTCAAGTCGGCGGCTCCCGTGTTGTCGAGTTCCAAGTCGCGCGCGAGCGCGGGGAGCGATAGCTGATGCCTGCTCAGATCCCGATCACGGGCGTGCCACTCGATTGGCGTGTGCCCGGCGCATACGCCGAGATCCTCTTCAACCAGGGACAAGCCGCCGCGTTCGCGCCGGGCCGCGAGATCGTCTTCGTCATGCCGATGTCCTCGGCTGGCGCGTGGACGGCGAACACGAAGTACCGAGTGGCCGACGAGTCCGTGGCTCGTGCGGGCGCTGGCGCGGGCTCCCCGCTTCATCGCGCGATCCGGAAGTACCTCAGCATCAACCCGTTCAAGGCGCCCTACGCGGTGCCCTACGCGGCGACGAGCGGCGGCTCCCCGGTCACGGCTACGGCTACCGCGACGTTCTCCGGGACGGTCACCGGAGCCGGCACGCTGACGCTCATCGTCGCGGGCGAGGCAATTCCAGTGGGTTACGCCTCCGGCGCCACCTTCGACGCCATCGCGGCGCTCGCGGTCCTGGCTGTCAACGCCAAGACCCACCTCCCGGTCACCGCTACGTACGCGACCCCTGTCCTCACGCTCACGGCCAAGATCGCCGGGGCCTCGCAGGGCACTGCGTCGATCTTCGCGATCAACGTGCACCGCGAGATCGCGCCGCTTGGCACCGGCCTCGTGGTCACGCTCTCCGGCCAGGTCGGATCGGGCGCGGCCGGCGCGGACGGTACCACCACCGAGCCCGCGAACCTCGCGACGGCGCTCGCCACTCTCTCGGCGACGCGCCTCTACTACATGGGGACGAGCCTCACGGACGCGACGAGCCTCGGGCACCTGCAGACGCACATCACGAGCAAGAGCCTCCCGCAATCGGGACTTCGCTCGGTCGGGCTCGCAGCGAACCGCCAGGCGGAATCCGCGGCGGCAACGATCGCGGTGGCGAAGAATTACGAGCGCCTCGCCATCACGTGGATGGAGAACAGCGAGCACGACCCGGCGGAACTCGTCGGAGCGATGGCCGCGATCTACCAGATGCAGGAAGAGGTCCACACGGCGACCAACTTCGACTTCTTCCCGCTGAACAACATCATCCTCCCCGCCTACGCGGACGCGGACATCCCGACGCCGACGGAGCTGAACGACGCCGTCAACGACGGGCTTTCGCCCATCATGACGAACGGCGTCTCGACCTACCTCGTCTATGCGGCGACCACGCGCTCGAAGGACGCGACCGGCGCACTCGACGACCCGCGCTCGCTCGAGCGTCACCGCGTGTCGGTGGCGGACGAGTGGACCGACACGGAGATGGTCAACGTCGGCCTGAACTACCGCGGCAAGCGGCTCGCCGATACCCCGCTACTCCCGAGCGGGAAGGTGGACTGGAACCGCGTCGGCAAGGGCCCGCTCAATCCGGAAGCGTTCAAGCCGCACATCGTGCGGTCGCTTGAAGACTTCGCGGCGGCGGAGAAGTTGCAGAACATCGAAGCGAGCAAGGCGTCGCTCCGGGTCATCAAGACCGGATCGCGGCTCGAGGTCGGGCTGGATCTGAACGTGATCGACCTGGCACATCAATTCACCTACCGAATCGCGGAAGTGAGCGCGGGCTAACATGGCACTCCAAAACTACGCGCTCATCCAGTTCTTCTACAACGGCTCGCCCGTCACGCAGAAGACGCGCATCCAGCGCTCGCTCAACGCGAACCGCGAACCGATCAACCTGCTCGGCGAAGGGCTCGCGGGCTACGCCGCCGGCCTCCCCGAGCTGACGCACGTCTTCGACGCGCCCGTGCCGATCGGCGGACACGAATTCGACTACGAGGGCGCGCTCATCTCGGGCGAGTTCGTCGAGACTCAGGTCTTCATCGGCGCGCGCTCCTACGCGGGGCTCGGCGTGATCCAAAACGTCGAGTCAACGCAGGAAGCCGGAGCCGCGGCGACCAGCACGATCACCTGGACCGGCGAGGCCAAGCCCGTTTCCTAGGCTCCGCACAACATGACGCCCGCGCGTGCTCATGGGGAGCAACGGCAGAACGCGGGTCACCAGATGAAGGCCGCTCGTGCGCAACCGCTTACTCCCCATGAGCGGCATGTGCCGGGCGGCTTTCTCTATTTCCAACATGGGGAATCGAAATGCCCGGACCTCCGAACGACGTACCCGCAAGCGAACTTTTCCAGCGCCTTTCGCAGCGCCTCCCGAGCGAGGTCGTCGCGTTTCCGCGCCGCACTCCCGACGGCAAGCGCGTGGAGAGCGTGCGGATCCAGGTGCTCCCGACCGACCAGCACAATCACGCGCGTTCCCGCGGCCTGAAGAGGGCGCGCGAAAAGTACGGGCTTGCTCGCGAGGACCAAGAGGGCACGCACGGCGCCGGGCTCGTATCGGACTGCATCATCGCCGAGATCCTCGCCGCGTGCTGCCGGGCCGAGGCGAACCACGGGAACGACGAGAAGGAGTTCTACCCGCTGATCTTCCAGAGCGGCGACCAGGTGAACGAGCTCCTTTCCGCCGACGAAATGGCCGTGCTCTACAATCTCTATCTGCTCGTACAAACGAAGTACGGGCCGTTCGAGAAGACGATCCAGACGGAAGAGGAACTATCGGCTTGGGTGAAGCGCCTCGTGGAGGGCGCCGCGGAGTTCCCTTTACAGCAGCTCTCCTCGGTTCACTGGGCGGATGCAGCATCGTTGTTGGCCCAGCGAGCCTACACGCTATCCGTCATCCTGGAATCCCTGTGCGAGAGCTTGCCGAGTTCTTTCAGGTCGCGCCTCGCTGTTTACTCTTTGGGCACTGGCTTCTTTGGCTCGCCTGCGTCGAGTACACCTCCGGGTGGTACGGAGACCTCTCTAAGCCTGCGCATCCCTGATTGGTCGGTGACCAAGGAAGACGCCGTCGCGATGGCCGAGCGGATGCGCATGGCCGAGGAACGCATGGTCGCCGTGCTCGAGGGATTGCCGACGATCGACGAGTAGAAAGTGTCAGCACTCACCTATGATTTCCGCGTCATCAACGAGAACGCCGTCGGGCGCGCGCTCTCGTCGGTCGAAGCGCGGATCCGCCAGCACAACGCTTTCGTCCGGCGTCAGTTCCCCGGCACCCCGGTAAACCGCCCGGCGTCAAGCTCGACGGCGCGCACGGCGGCGCGGTCGCGCGCGATCGGGGCCGACAACGCGGCCAAGGCGGAAGCGAAGGCGGCGGCTCAGGCCGAACGATACTGGAGCCGGGCACACCAGAAATCCACCGAAGCTCGGATGCGCCTCGACGAGCGGGCGCACCGGGCGCGGCTCCGGCAGACCGAGCGGGAAGAGGCCACGCGGAAGCGGGCGGCCACGTCCCTCGATAGGCAGCGCTCAGGCGCCCTCATGGCCCAGTTCCGGGCCGAGGAGCGGCACCGGGCGGGGGTAGGCAAGGGGCGCGCTGGCGCCGTCTTGGGAGCCGCTGGCGTGGCGGGCAGGTCGGTCGGCGGAACCTTCGGGGCGCTCGGGCGGACGGCGGCGCTCGGGCTCGGCGTCGGCGGGGCGTTCGCGGTCGGGAACGGCATCCAGACGCAGATGGCGGAGTCGGCCCGGGCAAGCCAGCTCGCCAATCAGGCCGGGAAGCCACAGATCAAAGGCGAGCTCCTCCGGGAGGCTCAGGGCGTCCAGGGGTTCACCGGCATGGAGGCCCTCGAGGGCCTCGGCTCGTTCGTGGATGTCACGGGCGATCTCGAGAGTGCTCGCGGGATGATGACCAGCATGTCGCAGGTCGCGCTCGCGACGAGCACGGACCTAAGCGAGCTAGCGGGCGCGATGGGCGCGGCGTTCATCCCGATTTCCGACCAGATCAAGGACCCGACCGAGCGCCTGAAGAAGCTGAACGAGGTGATGAGGGCGACGGCCGGCATGGGCGCGGTCGGCGCGGTCGAGGTGAAGGACCTCGCGACGGAGATGGCGGGCCTCGCCGCCACGTCGAGCCTGTTCACCGGCAGCTCGGAGAAGAACTTGGCCACGATGGTGGCGTTCGCCCAAGCGGCACGGCAGCGAGGCGGCGCGGCGAGTGCGGCCGAGGCCGTCACGAGCGTTCAGCGCTTCGGGTCCGACGTGACCGCGAAGTCCGGGAAGCTCAGCGCAATCGGCGTCGACGTATTCACCGACAAGACGAAAACGCAACTCAAAGACCCGGGCGAAATCATGGCCCAGGTCATCGAGAAGACCCAGGGCGACCTCACGAAGCTCGGCGACATTTTCAGCGAGCGCTCGATCCGAGCGGTGCAAGGATTCTCGCCGCTGTTCACCGCGGCCGAACGCCAGAACGCCGCGCTCCCCGAAGCCCAGCGCAAAAAGCGCGGGCAGGCCGGCTCCGACGCCGTGCGCGCCGAGATGCAGCGGCTCACGAGCGCGTCGGTCACGGAGCCCCAGATCGCCGAGCGCGTGGCCTCCCGCCTGGCGGATCCGGATCTCCAATTCAAGGAAGCGACGAAGGAGTTCAACCGCGCCATAGGCACGGAGCTCCTTCCCGTCGTCACCAAGCTCATCCCCGAGTTCACGAAACTCATTCCGTCGCTCGCCACCGCGGCCAAGCTGTTCGCGAGCCTGGTCGAAGCCGTGGCGAAAGACCCGGTCGGCTCTATCTTCAAGCTCGTCGGAGCCAAGCTCCTCCTCGACCTCGCTACGGCGGGGATCGGGGCGGCGGTCAAAAACAAGATCCTGACCCTGATCGGCGGAGGCGGCGGCGGGGTTCCTGTCCCGGGGGGCGCACCAGCGGGAGGCGGCAAGTTCCTCGGCGCGCCAACCGCGGGCGGCGTCCTTGCGGCGGCCGGCATCGGCGCCCTCATCGGCGCTCCCATCGCGGCGGCCATCGAGGGCACGGGCATCGCTCGATTCGAGGCCGGCGAACAGGGGATTGCCGCGGCGGGCGAGGACCTCAACCGGATCCGCGGGCTCAAGGGCACGTCGTCGTCGAGTGAGTTCACGGCCGCGCGCGACGCGCTCGACAGTCTCGAGGAGCGGCGCCGCAAGGCGAGCAAGACGGACGTTTTCGACGACGTGATGGGGATGTTCGGCGCCTCCAATAAGCAGGTCGAAGCGAAGTCGCTCGAGACCATGGTCGCCGAAGCGCAAACGAAGATCCGCGAGGCCGAGGCCGAGGCCCGCCGGCTCAACGTCGAATCGGCCAAGGCGGCAGGCGAGGCGTTCAAGAGCGTCGTCGAGACCGCGAAGCCCCCGCTCAATCGCTCGAACGCTCCTTCCGCCGACCCGACGAGATCCTAGTGGACGTTCTAAAGCTCCTCGCAAAGTTCTCGTGGCGCGGCGAGGTCTACCCGATCTCCGCGCGGAACGTCTCTTTCCGGC